>Ga0265316_10000602_pt1 | contig 40145 bp, 35 predicted proteins | sample 4522metaG_FD_202092 | JGI IMG/M metagenome (GOLD analysis project Ga0265316, IMG submission 202092) | Rhizosphere microbial communities from Carex aquatilis grown in University of Washington, Seatle, WA, United States - 4-5-22 metaG | ecosystem: Host-associated > Plants > Roots > Rhizosphere >... | reverse complement strand
GCCGATCGTCATCGGGATGAATTTCGATCACATCCGGCTCGCCTATGCCGGAAGCCGCTATCAAGAACTCCTGACGCCGGAAAACCGCGCCCAGTACGAGCAGCGCTGGAAGTCGATGAAGGACATGCTGGGCTTTGATCTGAGCCAACTGCAGGAAGCCGTCATCAGCGTACGTCCGGGTCCGGCGCCCAAGAGCGCCCAGGGGCTGTTGATCCTGCGTGGGCCGTTCGACCCGGACCACCCGCCTGTGATCCTGATGTTCTTGGGCGTCCAACGGACCATGTTTGAAGGCGTCCCGCTGCTGGTAACCAAGCCCGGCAAGGGCGATCCGGTGGCGATTGCGTTCCTCGGGCGGACTTTGGCCCTGGCTGGCGATCCGCCCAGCGTCCGCGCGGCGATATCGAGGTGGAAGGCGGGCAGCGCCTCCCACTCCCCATTGCTGGCGAAGGCGGAGGAGATGAACCGGACCTTCCATGTCTGGTGCCTGGCCCGCGACCTGCAATCGGCGATGCCCCATGACGCTGCGCTGCCCAAGGGCACCGATGCCATCGAACGCGCTTTCCAGTCGATCGAGGAGATCACTGTGGGCATGACCCTTGCGCCGGGCTTCCGGGCGTCCGTGGATCTGGTGGCGCATGCGGCGAAAGACGCCGCCGCGCTCCAAGGCGCCGTCTCCGTCGCCATGGCGATTGCGATGGCGCAGTCCGCTCCGCAGAAGGCCAAGGACTTCCTCAAGGGTGTCGAGATCACGTCGAAGGAGCGGACCGTCCGGCTGTCCCTGGTCATCTCCGAGGAGAAGATGATCGAGGCCTTCAAGGAGCAGATGAAACAAGGGTCACCCTGGTGGAAGGGCACTCCGCTGGGGCACCCAGGCGGCGCAACGGTGAGCTTCGGGGAGGTTCCGCAGGCACCCCAAAGCACCGAAGTGGTGGTGCAGGGGGGCGAGGCGGCCAGCAAGCCTGCAACGCCAGCGAACACTGGCGATACCCAGGTGATCGTGTTGCCGAGGTAGGCCTCGCAATCGGCATTCGCCGCAGTCGAACCCGAAAAGCCCGTGTGGATCGACGGGCAACGAGCAACCAGCGCTCCACACCACCCGCGCCGGGGGTCCGAGTTGCGGCTGAGGGCCGGCTGTTCCTGGCCTAGCGATCGAGGTTGTCGAGCCGCTGCTAGTGGATTTGGGCGATGTGGAGCAGGCGGCCGATGGCAACCATGGTCTCGCCGATTTGGCGGTCGAGCGCGTCGAAGCGGCGCTCGTTGGCGCGCTGCATGCCGGCGATGATCTCGACGGTTTGCGCGAGGGCTTCCTGGCGCTCGGCGATGGCTTCGTCGCGTTGGGTGATGCGTTCGAGGGCTGCTTCAATGCGGTCGAGGCGGCCGTTGGCGTCTGGCATGGTGGCTCCTCTCTCAGTGTAACGTGAGTCCCACGCGCGCGCGCATGGAGGTGCGGCTCTCCGCGGCTGGCGATGTGCCCGGCGCGCTGGTGCGCGTTGTCGGGTCATTGATCCGGAAGCTTGCCGGCTGCGGGCGTTGTAGAGGTCAGCAAGTCCGCGCAGCCGGCGCTCGATCCGCCTGGTCCGGACGGCCTGGTTGCTTCGGTGACTGCTCAGAGGATGGCGTCGAGCAGGGCACCGGGGGTGCGGTTCCGCGTCGGCGCCGGGTCATGGCGGGCGGCTTCTCTGAAGGCCGTGATGAGTGTGATGGCCAGGCTCCTGAACAACGTGGCCCCCTTTTTCCGTATCCTCATGTAAGAATCCGTTCAAAGGCCAGTCTCCATGGATGAGGGCAAAAGAGAGGACGGCGCGAAGATGGCTGCAGCGGCGGCGTTTTCCAATCCGGCGATCGAGCTCGAACGGGGCTTCCGGGAACATCACGGCCGGGTGTTCCGGGCGGCGTACCGTGTTACGGGCAACGCGAGCGACGCAGAAGACGTGCTGCAGACCGTGTTTCTGCGGTTGGCGCGAAACGGATGGCCGGGCGCGTCGGTGGGCAACGTCGAGAGTTATCTTCACCGGGCCGCGGTCAACGCGGCGCTCGATCTGGTACGCGCTCGCCGGGACTCCCAGAAGGTGGCGCTCGAAGTCGTATCGCCGGTGCTGCAGGAGGACCCGCGCCTCGAGCCGGACCGCCGGCAGTCGGCGCACGAGCTGGGAACGCTGCTCCGCCGCGCCATAGCCCGCCTCGCCCCGCGGGCCGCGGAAATGTTCGCCCTTCGGTATTTAGAGGGGTACGACAACCCTGAGATCGCCCGGATGTGCGCGACCACGACGGCCAACGTCGCGGTCACGCTGCACCGGACCCGCGGCCAACTGCAAGCGGCAATGCGCTCTTACATGGAGACTGGTCATGAATAACGAACAGAACGGTGAGATCCTGGACCGCGCGATTTCCGAAATCCGCGACGAGACGATCGACCCGGCGGCCGTGAGCCAGGCTGCCGAGCGGGTTTGGGCCCGAGTGTCCGCCGAGGCTGCCCAGGCCGTGGCCGGCTACGCCGGCGCCCTGCGAAGCTGCGCCGATTTCCAGGCCCTGATACCGGCATGGCGTGCCGGAGATCTGTCGCCGGCACGGGCGATGCTGGTAGAGGATCACGTGCACCAGTGCCCGGCCTGCCGTAAATCGGAGGGCCCGAGACAGCCCATCGCGCTCGTTCCCAGGCGCGCCATTGCACCGGTTTGGAAATGGGCCGCGGCGGCCGCGCTGGTGGCAGCCGCCGGCATCGGCGCGTACATGGCATCCGACCGGTTGCTGGTGCCCTCCGGACCGCGCGCCACGGTGGCCGCGCTCGAAGGAACGCTTTACGAAGTGGATGGCGGCCGCAACACGCCGCTCGCTTCGGGCGCGCCCATCCATGAGCTGGAGAGCGTGCGCACGGCCATGGGCTCGGGCGCGGTCATCCGGTTGCGCGACGGCTCGCTGGTCGAGATGCGCCAGCGCACGGAGCTGGCTCTCACCGAGCGGCGGGGCGGAGTCACCATCCGGCTGGCGGCCGGCAATGTCATCGTGCAGGCGGCCAAGCAGCACTCGCGGCACCTCTATGTCGATGCCGGCGACTGTATGGTCTCGGTGACCGGCACGGTGTTCTCGGTGAATCACGGCATCAAGGGTTCCCGCGTGGCCGTCGTCCAGGGCGAAGTCAAGGTGACCCAGGGCGATAACGTCAGCGTGCTCCATCCGGGCGACCAGGTCTCGACCAGCGCCAGCCTCACGCCGGTGCCCGTCGAGCAGGAGATCGCCTGGAGCCGCAACGCGGATCAATACACCGTGCTGCTGCAGGAGTTCGGGAAGTTGGGCGCCAGGCTGGAGGCGATTCCCGGCCCCGGCCTGCGCTATTCCACGCGCCTGCTCGAACTGGCTCCTGAAGGCACGGTGTTCTACGCCGCCATTCCCAACCTCGGCCCGACCCTGGCCCAGGCGAACGGGATCTTCCACGAGCAGCTCGCCCAGAGCGCGCCGCTGCGAAAGTGGTGGACCGAGAAGATCGGCGCGGCCGGCGGCGAAGCGAAATTCGACGACGTGCTGGCGCGCGTGCAGGCGCTCGGTTCCTACCTGGGGCCCGAGGTTGCGGTGATGCTCGAGCCAGCGGCGTCTGCCGGCAAGGAATCGCCCCTGGTGATGGCCGAACTGGTCAAGACCGGCTTCCGCGAGTTTCTGGCCGGCCAGGTGAAGGACCATCCCGAGATCCGCATCGTGGACGATCCGCGGACCGCGACGGCCGCGTCGAACGGTTTGTATGTCTACATAGCGGGAGACCTGGTGGCGGTGTCGCCCGACCTGGCGCAATTACAGCGGCTGGAGGCGGCCGGCGGCCCGAGCCCATTCACCCAGAGCGCATTCCACGCGCGCATCGCGCAGACCTATAAGGACGGCGTGGGGTGGCTGATCGCCGCGGACCTGCACTCCGTGATCGGCCGCGCCAAGGCTCAGCATCCCGCGGCCGCCCTGGACCGCTCGGGCTTCTCCGACGCCCAGTACCTGATCGTCCAGCGCAAAGACGTGTCGGGTCAGACCGAGAATCGCGCGCTGCTGACCTTCGCCCAGGAGCGCCGAGGCGTGGCATCCTGGCTCGCGGCGCCGGCGCCCATCCGCGCACTGGACTTTGTCTCGGCGGATGCCACCGTGGCGGCTGCGGCCGTGGTGAAGAACCCGGCGGCCCTTCTCGATGACGTCTTCGGCATGGCCGGTGGCTCCAACGCGGGCCTCCTGGCCCATGTTGCGGAATTCGAGAATGCCACCGGCGTCAGCCTGCGAGACGACCTGGCGAAGCCTCTGGGCGGCGAGTTTGCCTTAGCGGTCGACGGCCCGGTGCTGCCCAATCCCTCCTGGAAGCTGGTGCTGGAGGTTTACGATCCGACCCGCTTCGAACAGGCCGTCGAGAAGCTTATGGCGCGCGCGAACCAGGCGGCGGCCGGGAATGCAGGCGCGCCCCAGGTCCGCATCGATCGGGAACAGGCCAGCGGCCGCACGTTCTACGTCCTGCACGTGGCGAAGATGCCCGTGGAAGCGCATTACACTTATGACAGCGGGTTCCTGATCGCCGCTCCGAGCCAGGAGCTGGTGCTGAGGGCGCTCGAATACCGTACTACGGGGTACACCCTGGCGCGCTCCCAGAAATTCACGGCGCTGCTGCCGCATGATGGCCAGACGAGTTTCTCGGCCATGTTCTACTCCAGCCTGGGCGGCGCCCTCTCGGCGCTCTCCGGAGTCGCGGCGCTAGCGCCTGAACAACAGAAGGCGTTCCAGGCCGTGGCCGGGTCGGCAGCGCCCTCGCTTGTGCTGGCGTACGCCCAGCCGGACCGCATCGAGTTGGCCAGCACCGGCAATCCATTCGGGATGCGCCTGGAGCAGTTACTGATGCACCAACATTAGACTGTCGCGCACGCTTTGGCGTGCTGCGGCGAACTTCCGTTCGCCGGCTGCCGTACAGAAGAGAGACGGATGCAACCTGTCATTGAGCTCGACGGCCTGGAAGTGCGGTTCGGCAACCGGACCATTTTGGACCACCTCGATGGCTCGCTTTCCGGGCGGGCCATCGGCCTTTTGGGACCGAACGGGGCGGGGAAGTCCACGCTGATCAATACGCTGCTCGGCTTCTACCGCCCCTCGCGCGGCACCGCGCGCGTCGCCGGCCACGACATCCGGACCGGGATCCGGAGCGTGCGCAACCTGATCGGCTACATGCCGGAGAACGACTCCTTCATCGCCGGGATGAGCGCGGTCGAGTTCGTGCGTTACATGGCGGAGTTGGCCGGCCTGCCTTCGGAGGCCGCCCTCGAGCGCGCCCACGAGGCCTTGTTCTACGTGGGCCTGGGCGAGGCGCGCTACCGCAAGCTGGAAGAGTATTCGCTGGGGATGAAGCAGCTCGCCAAACTTGCCCTGGCCATCGCGCACGGGCCCAAGCTGCTCTTTCTAGACGAGCCGACCAATGGCCTCGATCCACCCGCGCGCCAGCGCATGATCCGCCTCATTCGCGACATCCGGGAGAAGGGCGACCTGCACCTGGTGCTGTGCTCACACCTGCTGCGCGATGTGGAGGAGACCTGCGAGGAGGTGCTGATCCTCAAGCAGGGCCGAATCGTCCACTATGCCAACCTCGATGAGGAGCGGCGGCTCAACCGGAAATTCGTGGAGATCGAAACCGACGCGGAAGGGGAGTCGTTCGCGCAGGGGCTGCGGGAATTGGGCTGCGAGTGCGCGCTGGCGGGCGCGCGGCGTCTCAAGCTGGTTCTGGGCGAGAGCACCGAGGTCCGCGACGTGTACCGCGTGGCCGCCGAGCGGGGCGCGAACATCCGCCGGCTGAATTACCGGCGCGACAGCCTGGAGGACATCTTCCTTAAGGCCATGGAGAACGGCGCCACGCCGCCGCCGCTGCCCGCCGCTGTCGTCAACGGAGCGAGCAATGTCGCATAACGTACCTTGTGGGGCAGGATGGCATCCTGCGCGCCGGTTGCGAACCGGCGTCCGGCCGACCCGTTGGCAGGGGATTACAGGCGGGTTGCCAACCCGCCGCAGGTTTGACAACCTGCCCCACAGGAGCCTCTATGGCGGTCTATAAGCGCGGCTATGAGCCTTACGAGGGACTCCTCACGCCGCAATGGTCGAGGTTCCTGATCATCGCGCGCTACGCCTGGCGGCGCCTGTTCGATTCCCGTTGGCTACTGATCTATCTGGTCCTGTGCTCGATCTCGCCCGCCGTGTGCGCGGCCTTCATCTACCTGCCGCACAATGCCGCCGTGGCCGAACTGCTGGGCAAGTTCCGGCTGGTCCAGATCGACCCCGAGTTTTTCCGCAAGTTCCTTAGCGCGCAAGGCCAGTTCGCATTCATACTGGCCGGTTTCGTGGGGCCCGGTCTGGTCTCGCCGGACCTGGCCAACAACGCGCTGCCTCTCTATCTGTGCCGGCCGTTCTCGCGTACTGAGTATGTCCTCGGCAAGATGTCGGTGCTGGCGCTTCTGATCTCGGCCATCACCTGGGTCCCGGGCCTGCTGCTGTTTGGATTTCAGGGCTACCTGGCTGGCTTCCCCTGGCTGGCCGAGAACTGGTGGATCGGCGCCGCGATCTTTGTGGGGTCCTGGATCTGGATCATCGCTCTCTGTCTGCTGGCATTGGCGGTGTCGGCCTGGGTGAAATGGAAGATCGTCGCCGGCACGGTGATCTTTTTCGCGTTCTTCGTGGCGGCTGGCTTCGCGGAGGCGATCAGCCACACGCTGCACACGGATCTGGGACATGTCTTGAACCTCTTCGAGGTCATCCGGACCATCTGGTACTGGCTCTTCCGGAACACCGAGAACCTGCGTCTGCCCATCGGGGTCGCCTGGACGGCGCTGGCCGCCTTCTGCGCGCTGTGCTATCTGCTGCTGAACAAGAAGCTGCGGGCTTATCACGTGGAGCGATCATGAACGCCGCCGACGGCATCGTCTTCGAGGACGTCTCGAAGTTCTACGGCAACGTGCTGGGCGTGAACCGCGTGCAGCTCTCGATTCCGCCGGGCATCACCACGCTGGTTGGTCCGAACGGCTCAGGCAAGACTACGCTCATGAACCTCATGACCGGTCTCGTACAGCCGTCGCGTGGAAGCGTCCGGGTCCTGGGCATTCCGCCGTCGGATCCCGAGCGTCTCTTCGCGGTGGCAGGGTACTGCACGCAGTTCGACGCCTTTCCGCGCGGGCTCACGGGCTACGACTTCATCTACCTGTACCTGCGGCTGCACGCGATGAACCATCTACGCGCCGCGGAGCTGACCGCGCGGGCGCTAGAGCGCGTGACGATGACGGCCGCGGCGGGACATCGCATCGCCTCCTACAGCAAAGGCATGCGCCAGCGCATCAAGCTGGCCCAGGCCATCGCGCATCAGCCGTCGGTTCTGGTGCTCGATGAGCCGCTGAATGGTCTGGACCCGATGGCCCGCGCCGAGGCCATTGCGCTGTTTCGCACGCTGGCAGGCGAAGGGCTGCATGTGATCATCTCCAGCCACATCCTGCATGAAGTGGACCAGATCTCGGACCAGGTGGTGATGCTCAGCAACGGCTACGTGGTGGCTGAAGGCCAGATCCAGGCCGTGCGTGGCGAGATGCACCAGGAGCACCCGCTGCAGATCCTGGTGCGGTGCAGCCAGCCCAGCCTCCTGGCGGCCAGCCTGTTCGCCCAGGACGGCGTCGCGGAAGTCCGGATGCATCACGACCGCGGAGGCCTGCTGGTCGGCACGCGCGATCCGGAGCGCTTCTACGAGCTGCTCGGCAAGATGGTGCTGGAGGGCGCGATTCACCTGGAGTCGGTTGCGCCCGCGGATGAAGACGTGAACTCGGTTTACGAATACCTGATCGGCGGTGGGGGAGGCGCGGCATGAGCCCGGGCGTCCGTTTGTGGTGGGCGCAGATCCTGGCTATCGTGCGCCTCGAGTTGAAGAAGAACTTCTCGTTCCGCCGTGCTGTGCCGCTGTATCTGCTGGCCGCCCTGCCGCCGGCGATCTTTGTCGGGCATGCGATCGGCTACGCGCGCGGCTGGACGAGCTGCCACGGCACCGAGGACCTCACGGTGTTTGCCGGCGTGTTTCAGCTCTTCGTTCTGCGCCTGGTGGTGTTCTTCGGGTGTGTGGTGATCTTCCTGAATCTGTTCCGCGGCGAGGTGGTTCAGAAAAGTCTCCACTACTATTTCCTGGCGCCGGTGCGGCGCGAGGTGCTGGTGGTGGGTAAGTACCTTTCGGGTGTTCTCACCGCGTCCTGCATCTTCGGCGCGAGCGTGGCGATCTCTTACTTCGTCCTGTGCCGCCACCTGGCGGCAACGCCCAGCGCCGGACTCGCCGGACCGGCCCTGCAGCATCTCGGCACTTACACGGGCGTTACGGTATTGGCGTGCGCCGGTTATGGCGCGCTGTTTCTGCTGCTAGGAATGCTCTTCCGCAACCCCATCGTTCCCGCTGTCGTCGTTCTGGTGTGGGAGTCTCTGATCGTTTTCTTTCCGTCCCTTCTGAAGAAGATCAGTATCATCTTCTATCTCGAGTCGCTGTGCCCGGTCCGTGTGCCCTTCGAGGGTCCCTGGGCGCTGTTCGCGATCACCGCCAACCCCACCCCGGCGTATGTCGCAGTGCCCGGCCTGCTGCTGCTGGCCCTGGTGATCGTGTCCGTTGCAGCGGTGCGAATCCGCCGCATGGAAATCAGCTACGGCACCGAGTGACCCCCCAGGAGTGGGGATGGGCCAAGCACGAGTGCGTGCGCCATACACCCCAACGTTCCTCGGGATGAAGAAGCGTGACGCCTCGGCAGATGACGGCGGAATCCGGGCAGGACAGCGGCGAGTGGATAAAGTACCAGGTGGAGGTACCGGTACTATGGGGAACTGCGAGATGTTCCCATGATCGGATGCCGGGAGACGGAAATGCTGCCGCGCGAGAGTCGCCCGCCGCTTCCCAGTACCGGTGTCTTGCAATGGCTTCCCATCGGTTCTAGGGTCTGGTACCCGATGGGGGTAGGGTTAGTATTGCTATGACTACCCAAGATGTTATCGTCATGCTGCCAAAGGTTAATTACTTCTTTGCTATATCTCGGACGCAAGTCCAAACCTGCCTTGCGTTTTGACGTTTCAACACCGGAGAAAACATAGCATGTGCTGTGGCAAACGGACTTGATTCGGTGTAAAATCGGGAACCGAATATAGCCAGTAAGCTGTCTTGGGGAGGACGTCCCATCATGACGAACACGACCAGTCCAGTCGAGTCGATAGGAGCTCCGGCCGGGGCTGCCTCGTTTTATCGTTGGGAGGTCGCGGGTAAGCCGATCGCGATCCTCTTCAGCCTTGATCTGATGGATCGCCTGGAGCGCGAGGTACTCGAGAGCTTCAAGGCCGTGACCAAACGCGGATCTGAGATCGGCGGCGTCCTGGGAGGACGCGTCATAGCCGGCAGCCATCCGACCGTGATCATTGAACAGTTCGAACCCGTGGAGTGCGATTACTCCCGCGGGCCTCTGTACCTGCTGGCCGACGAGGACAAGGTACGGATGAAGCAGGCGCTGGTGCGGGTCGGCAAAGCCGGCGGTGGCGTCTCCGTAGCCGGGTTCTTCCGCAGCAACACGCGCCGGGAACTCGTTCTGGACGAAGAGGATCAGGCTGTCGCCAAGGAGTTCTTCTCCGACCCGAACAATGTCTTCCTCCTGGTCCGGCCCTTCGCCATGAAACCGAGCGCGGGCGCCTTCTTCTTCTGGGAGGGCGGCCAGCTTCCGGAAGCCTCCTACCAGCAGTTTGCGTTCAAGCGCGCCGAACTGGTGAAGAACTTCTCGCAGTTCATCGTTGCCGCTCCCGAACCGCCGGTCGTCAAGGAACCCCTGGTGATGCCGAAGCGCGACGAGAGACCGATCGTCCCGCCTGTGGCGTTGAAGCGCGAAGAGCCGAAGGCCGCCCCTGTTGCCCCGCCGAGGCGCGAAGAACCGCCGCCGCCGGCGATGAGGCGCGAAGAGCCGAAACGCGAGGAACCGGCGCCTGCGCCTCCGCCACCGGTGTTCAAACGCGAAGAGCCGAAGGTGAGCCCGTCCAGACGCGACGAAGCCCCTCCCGTGAGTTACCGGCGCGAGGCGCCACCCGTCATCCGGCAACGAGAGGAGCGTCCCCCCATCGTTCCGGTGGCGCCGAAGCGCGAGGATCGGCCGTCGGGTCCGACGCTTGTTTCCAGGCGGGAAGAGCAGCCCGCACCGCCCGCGGCTCCCAGGAGAGAGGAAAGGCCGCCGGCGCCCGCCGTCACGGCCAGACGCGAGGAGCGGCCTCCGGTTGTGACGAGGAGGGAAGAGAGGCGGGAAGAGCGGCGGGAAGAGAAGCCGGTGGTGCCTCCGGTCATTTCCAGGCGAGAGGAGCCCGCTCCCGCGAAGCCCGAGGAGAAGCCGGTGGTGGCCAAAGCGGTCGAGGCCGTGGTGGTCGCGCCACCTCCCAGGAGGGAGGAGCCGGTCAGGGTCGAGCCAGTGAAGGCAGAGCCGCCCAAAGCAGAACCGGTCAAAGCGGAGGCGGCTAAAGTAGAGCCGGTGAAGGTGGAGGCGGCCAGGGTAGAGCCGGTCAAGGTGGAGCCGGTCAAGGTCGCGCCGCCCAAAGCGCCGACCGTTGTCGCCTCGCCGCCCGTTGTCGCCGCGCCGCCCAAAGTCCAACCGGTGGCCGCCGCGCCGGTCGAACGGGCTCCGGTTGCCGCGGCCGAGACGAGCGGGCCCGGTATGTTCAGCCGGCTGAAGTGGGTGATCGTTGTCCTGCTGGTTGTGCTGCTGGCTGGTGGCGGTTACTTCTTCTTCGTTCGGTCTAGCGGGACGGTAGCGCCCGTCAAGGTCGCCGACACGTTGCTGGACCTGAAGGTGGAGACCAACGCGGGCCAGTTGTTGTTGAGCTGGAACCGCAACGCCACCATCGTCGCGACCGCGACACGCGCGACGCTCACGATCAACGACGGCGATCACAAAGAAGATGTAGACCTGGACCTCGCTACGCTGCGCAACGGCAGCATCGTGTATTCGCCGATTTCGAACGACGTCAGCTTCCGGCTCGAAGTGGTCGATCAGAAGGGGAAGAGCGAGGCCGGGTTAACGCGGCGCCTCGCCGGCCGCCCCTCCGCGGCGGTAGCCGCCCCTAACGCCCCGCAGCAGGCACAGCCGCAGCAGGCCAAGCCGGCGCCGGCGACCGCTGAGAGGCAGCCAACCCAGCCCGTGCAAGCTGCAGCCGCGCCGCAGCAACCGCCCGCGCCTGTGGTTTCGGCGGGACCGGCAGTGACCAAAGAGCCGGTCAAAGAGAACTCGCTGGCCTCGCGCCTGCGCGCTGCCGAGCCGACCGAGATTGCGGCCGCGCCGGCTATCGAGAACCAAGCCAGCCCGCTTGGAAACACCCCCAACGTGCCGGGTTCGGTTATTGCGCCGCCTCCTCCCGCTCCAGCGGCGGCCCAGCAAAGGCAGACTCAACCGGCGGCCAGCCAACAAAGATCTAATCTACCCGCTCAGGCGGCTGCACAGCCGGCTTCGGGTACCCGGGTCGGTGGCCAGGCGCAAGAAGCCAGGGTCCTGAAGCGCTTCCCAGCCAACTACCCGCTTATCGCCAAGACCAGCCATATTGTCGGAATCGTCCGCGTGCACGCCGTGATCGGCAAGAACGGCAGGGTCAAGAAGGCGACGGCCATGAGCGGTCCGCAGATCCTGCGTTCTTCGGCGGTCGATTCGGTCATGAAGTGGGTTTACAGTCCGGCCATTCTGGATGGGGAGCCGGTGGAAGCGGAAACCCAGGTGGACGTGAACTTCCAGATGTGAGTGCCGGCGGGCACGGCCCGCCCCTTCTCGCAATCAGAGAGCCTCTTCGGCGGCCTCGGGAACGATCCCGGGGCCGCCGTTTTTGTGCCGCCCTGCCAAGGGCGGATGGTACATTGAAGAAGATCTCTCACTGTGGACGCATCCGCTTCCGGCATATTGCTATCGCTCGTGGCGGCCTCGATCGGCATCGGGGGCGCCGGGTTGGGTGTGTCTTCGCTGATGGGGGCCCCGCGCAAGATCGTCCCCTTCAGCGGGGGCCTTCTGATTGGTGTGGCGCTGTTCGGCGTGCTGCCCGATCTGGCCGGCCACTATGGATGGACCGCCGGCGTCGCACTGCTGGCTGCGGGAGTGGGCACGATGGCTCTATTCGGGCGCTACGTGTATCCGGTCTGCCCTTCCTGTTCGCATTCGCACGACCACGAGAGCTGCGCCCGCGTTCTGCACGGCTTCGCAGGACCCCTGATCGCTGCCGCGTGCCTGCACGCGTTTCTGGATGGCCTGGGGATCTCCGCGGCGCAACATGAGGAGGCCGGCGGCTTCGGCGCCGTGCTGGTGTTCGGCGTGATCCTGCACAAGATCCCGGAAGGGGTGGCGCTAGGCATCATGCTGCGTGCTTCGGTCGGTTCCCGCGCCACCGCGTTCGCCTGGTGCGCCCTGGCCGAGGGCACGACGCTCGCAGGCGGCGCCTTTGAATCGGCGGTGACAGGCCGCACCGGTGCAGGCTGGGTGACGGGCGCCCTGGCGCTCGCGGGCGGTAGCTTCATCTACCTCGGCTTGCACGCGGTGCACGCCGAATGGAGGCGGCGCGGCGCGCCCGCCGTAGGCCCCGCGCTGACGGGAGCAGCCGGCGCCGCAGTCCTCCAGCAGGGTCTCCGCATCGTACTGCACTGACGGCTCTCGTCGAGCCGACGGCGGCCCTACCGTCCGAAGTACGCCGCGTTCTCCTGCGCGAAACTGGCCCACTTCTCGGGAAGGTCGTCCAGCGTGAAGATCGCCGAAACCGGGCACACCGGGACGCAGGCGCCGCAGTCGATGCACTCGACCGGGTCAATGTAGAGCATCTTCGCCTCGCCAAAGGCCGCTTCATCCTTCTTGGGATGAATGCAGTCCACCGGACAGGCGTCGACGCAAGCGGTATCCTTGGTGCCGATGCAGGGTTCAGCGATCACATAAGCCATATGCTTTGCTCTGGAAGCCTCCTCTTTGACTTGAGCATAACACGGGTGCGCTGCACAACCCACCGCGAATCGTTTCGCGGGCATACAATGTGGTCATGGTGCCGAAAGTGCGTAAGGCGGTCTTCCCGGCGGCAGGGTTGGGCACGCGCTTCCTGCCCGCCACCAAAGCCCAGCCGAAGGAGATGCTTTCGCTCGTGGACAAGCCGCTGATTCAGTACGCGGTCGAGGAAGCGATCCACTCCGGAGTCCAGAACATCGTCATCGTCACCGGCCGAGGAAAGACCGCTATCGAGGACCACTTCGACGTGAGCTTCGAACTCGAGCACCTGCTGGAGACGCGCAACAAGAAGGACCTGCTGGCCGCGGTGCGTGACATCTCCGACATGATCGACGTGGCCTACATCCGCCAGCGCGAGGCTCTGGGGCTGGGGCACGCCGTGCTGCGCGCGCGCGCCTTCGTCGGCAACGAGCCGTTCGCCGTCATGCTTTCGGACGACGTGATCGAGGCCGACATTCCGTGCCTGCGCCAGTTGCTGGACGTCTACGAGTTCTTCGGGTCCTCGGTGGTGGCGCTCATGGAGGTGCCTGCGGACCAGATCTCCGCCTATGGCGTGGTGGACGCCGAACCAGTGGCGCACAATGGCTGCCGCGACCGCCTGTACCGCATCCGCAACATGGTCGAGAAACCCAAGCAGGGCGATGCCCCTTCCAACCTGGCGATCATTGGCCGGTACGTGATGACGCCGGAGATTTTCCCGTCGCTCGAAGAGATCGAGCCCGGTTCGCTGGGCGAGATCCAGCTCACCGACGGGCTAAAGCACCTGCTGCATACCCGTCCGGTCTACGGCTACCGGTTCGAGGGCACGCGCTACGACGCCGGCGACAAGCTCGGTTTTCTGAGGGCGACGGTCGAATTCGCCCTGCGTCGCTACGATCTCGGCGGTCCGTTCCTCGAATACCTGCGGAGCCTGAAACTGGACGAATTCGCCGCCCGGCGGGTGGCCGGCGTGGGACGGCCGCCGGAGTAGAACAGACCCGTCGCCTTGCCCGCGTTGTTACAACCCTCTAGAATAGGTGTAAGGGAGTCTGAATCACCGGGCCATGCGCAATCAGCAGGCATTGACGGCGCGCCAGCGGGACGTGCTGTATTCCATCGTCGAGACCTATATTGCGACGGGGGAGCCTGTCGCCTCCAGGACCATTGCGAGCCGGAGGAAAGATGTGCTCAGCCCCGCCTCGATTCGCAATGTCATGGCGGATCTCGAGGAGGGAGGCTACCTGGACCAGCCGCACACGTCGGCAGGCCGCGTGCCAACCGAAAAAGCGTTCCGCGCTTATGCGGAGTCGCTAACGGCGCGGAGGCTGAATCCGATCGATGTCCAACGGCTGCGGGCCGACCTGGGAGGCGCCGATTCGGTGACCGACTGCATCTCGCGCTCGACCCATTTCCTCACTGAGTTCACCCGCAACATCGGCATCGCGGCGGCCATTCCGGCCTCCAGCCAGATCCTGAGCCAGATCGAATTGCTGAAGCTTGCGGACAGCCGGGTGCTCATGATCGTCGTCACCGAGGACCGCATGGTCCGCGACCGCGTGGTCGTGCTGGACGAGGAGATATCGCAGGACGACCTGCACTCCATCCGCAACTACGTCAACCGGAACTTCAGCGGATGGAAGCTGGCCGAGGCCCGCCAGGAGTTAGAGCGCCGGCTCGATCAGGAGAGCGCGGCCTACGACGCGATTCTCAAACGCTTGATCGTTCTCTCCGCCAAAGGCCTGCTGGACTTCGCCTGGGTGCCGGAGATCTATATGGAGGGCGCCTCCAACCTGGTGACCATCGACCTGCACCTGACCCGCGAGAAGATGCGCGAGCTCTTCCATGCGCTTGAGGAAAAGAAGCGCATGCTGCTGCTGCTGGACCGGTTCCTCGAGCAGCCCGCCGGCGAGCTCGGCGTGCGGGTGGGATTGGCGCGGGCACACCCGGCGATGAGGGACCTCTCACTCATCGGCATAAGCGTCGAGTTGCCGGGCGGCCTGGCGGCCAAGATCGCTGTACTCGGCCCCATGTGGATGAACTACGAGCGCGTGATGTCGGCCGTGCTGCAGGTTGGCAACGCTTTCCAGGAAGCGGCCGGCTGACCCGCTCTGCTAGGCTAAAAGTGGACCCACGGTGTTTCCAACTATGGACGACGATACGGAATCGACAGAGGCGCAGGCCAGCGACAGCGTGGACGTAGCCGATTTGGCCGCGAACCTGACCGCAGTCGCCACCGAACGGGACGCTCTGGCCGACCAAGTGCTGCGGCTGCGGGCTGAGTTCGAGAATTTCCGCAGGCGAGCGCAGCGCGAGCGCGAAGAGCTCACCGAGTTCGCCACCATGGAAGCTGTCCGCGCGGTAGTCCCCGTTCTGGACGATTTCGAGCGGGCGTTGAAGATGGAGTGCGCGGACAAGGACTACGCCAGGGGAATGGAACTGATCTACCAGAGGCTGCTGGAGAGCCTGAAGAAGTTGGGGATCGAGCCGATCGAAGCCGAAGGGCAGAAATTCGACCCCGCCCTGCACCACGCCGTCGAGATGGAGAAGACGGACCGCGTCGAGGATCACACCATCCTTTACCAGCACCAGCGGGGATACAGTTTCAAGGGAAAGTTGCTGCGGCCGGCGATCGTGAAGGTCGCGGTCGAGCCGTAATCGGCAGCCGTGGAGAAGCGAGACTACTATCTGGTTCTGGGCATCGGCCGGGAGGCCGGCGAGCAGGAGCTCAAGACCGCATACCGGCAGGCCGCACTGAAGTTCCATCCCGACCGCAACCCAGGCAGCCACGAAGCCGAGGAGAAGTTCAAGGAAGCAGCCGAGGCCTACAGCGTTTTGAGCGACCCGCAGAAGCGCGCCGCCTACGACCGCTACGGCCATGCCGGTGTCTCCACCTCCGCGGCAGGCAACCCCTTCGACGGCGGTTTCCCGGACATCTCGGAGATCTTCGGCGACTTCTTCTTCGGCGATCTGTTCGGTGGCGGCGGGCGAGGCCGCAGCCGTGTCCAACGCGGCGAGGATCTGCGCTACGACCTCGAGTTGACCTTCGAAGACGCGGTTCACGGAATGAGCGCCGACATTCAGGTCCCGCGCCAGGAAGCCTGCGGCCGGTGCCGCGGCTCCGGGGGCGAGCCCAACGGTGGCGTCACCACATGTCCCAAATGCCGCGGCCGCGGGCAGATCGTGTTCCAGCAGGGGTTCCTTTCTTTGCGGCAGACCTGCTCTCAATGCGGCGGGGCGGGGCAGGTGGTTCGCCAGCCATGCACGAAATGCCGCGGTCAGGGGTACGTGCAGACCGAGCGGAAGCTCAAGATCAATATCCCGGCGGGCGTGGACAACGGCACGCGCCTGCGACTGAGCGGGGAGGGCCAGCCAGGCCCGGGCGGCGGTCCGCCAGGCGATCTCTACGTATTCATCCGGGTGGACGAGCATCCGGTCTTCGAGCGCCGCGACAACGATCTGCACTGCACCATTCCGATCAACATCGCGCAGGCGGCGCTGGGCGTGGAGATCGAGGCCCCGTCGCTCGACGGCAGCATTCCCCTGAAGGTCCCGGAAGGCACCCCGAGCGGCACCACGTTCCGCCTGAAGAACAAGGGAGTGCCGGACGCCAACGGCCGCGGCCGCGGCGACCTTTACGTTCACGTCCAGGTGAAAGTCCCAGCTAAGCTGACTCGAGAGCAGAGGAAGCTCCTCGAGGAACTGGCCGAGCTGCTGCCCGCCGACAACGAGCCCGACAAGCGCGGACTATTCGAGAAGGTCAAAGACTACTTTATGTAGGCCGCCCGGCGCCCATCGTCAGGGTGCGAGCACTTCATCCCAGTCAATGGACTCCGCGAAAGCGTGGCCGTAAGCGCAGAGCCGGTCTACGGCTCCGATTTCATCCATGGCGATGGGTTTCTCAAACGCCGGGTCGAGCTGGGAGATGTCGGCGTCGAAGCGGAAGAAGCGTGCTTGCGGGAACTGCCTCCGTGCCGCCCCGGTCTGCTGCTCCTCCGGCGCACGCAGCAATTCCGACAGCACCCATTCGAGCCATCCCCACAACGTATGCGGCTCGCGGCTGGCTTGCCGGAAGCGGCCCGTGCCGAGCGAGACAACCGCTGTCGTCTCGGGCGTGTACTCGCCCGTATAGCAGAACGCCTCGACGCAAGCCTGGTAAACCGGATTGCCGGTCACTCCCACCCCGCCGTCCACCAGCGTCCCGATCTCGGGGGCGCCGCTGAACCTCCAGGGGTTGAAATAGGTAGGTGCGGCCGCCGAGGCCGTCGCACAATCCACCAGGCCGAGCTTGCCCGTCAGTCCCGAGTTTGCGGTCTTGTCCTTGACGAAGTACCAGGGCGTGCCGTCGAGACCCTTGGCGGTGAGCAGCAGGTCGATGGGAGAATCGTTGAGCTTCCAGCAGGCGGCCTCGCCCAGGGTCTCCGCGACGATCCGGTGCAGCCTTTGGGTGGAGTACATGAAGCCCCGCAGGGCGCGCTTGACGGTGCTCCATGGCGGGCGCGGGCTGAAAATCTCGCGGCTGCGCTCCCGATAGAAGTCGAGAAGGCGTGGGGCGGGAATGCCGGCGGCAACCGCGGCGCTGAGAATCGCTCCGGTGGACGTTCCCGCGACGAAGGAAAACGTGTCCCGCGCGGGGCGCCCGGTCAGCGCTTCGAGCTTCATTAGCGCGCAGACGGGCAGGATACCGCGGATGCCGCCTCCATCGATTGACAGCAGGAGCTTGCGTGCCATACCGCCATCAGCATAGGGAGCGGATTGCGGAGTCCCTGGCCCCCTGCCCGGCTATGTTGTTGATTCGGAGCCTAATGTTGTTAGGGAGGTGCGGTGATTCGGCGGCCGCTAGAACACGAAGCTGAGGCCGCCGCGCAAGCTACGGGGAACTTGAACGAGGTACATCCGGCGGGCGTCCAGGGTGAGCGGAATGTAGCCCTGGCCCAGAAGGTTACACAACTCGGCAGTCGCTTCCATGTGACCGGGCAGGCCGCCAAAATACGGGATCGGCTGGCGAACCTGCAGGTTGAGCCCCGGATCTTCGCGCATCGTTTCGGTGAGATAAAGGTGCGAAGGATTGAGCGCCGTGACGTTGGCCCACTGATAGCTCAGGGCAAACTGCGTTCCCGTGGCCGGCAGCGTTCCGGAAGCGCGGGCTGTGAGCGACTGCCGGCGTGCGGTCCCAATCGCGGACCTCAGATCCGAAACCGCGCCGCCGTCGGCCTTAGCGACCAATGCGGGGCCGCTCCCGTAAACCAGCATGGTGTCGAAATGCGAGCCCAGGTCCTGAGCCACCGACATCACGTAGCCCAGGCCGCGATACCGGCCTGCATTCACGGTCCAGCCATTGGTCATCAGGTCCGGCAGCAGGTCTATGGATGGCATCACGCCAGCCGGGCTGAGCAGGGTGATGGCCGCATTCGAGACATCGTCGCTATAGGCAGCGGTGCTGTAAGTCCGCGATCCGGCCTTCAGCCGGTAGCCGGCCTCGATCGTGGCGGTTCGTTGGATGCGAACGGCGTTGGAATCGAGCGATACGCGCGGGAACATCGCCAGGGCCGACAGGTCCTGTTGCAACTCGATGCCGGTCTCCCCTTCGCGCACGAAGGCCTCGCCGGGCGGGGTGCCGGATGCGTACCCTAGCTGGAAGACCTGGCCGTGGCCGCGGTCGTAAGTAAGGCGGGCGTATGGGCTCACGTAATTCATTCGGTCCAGGAAAGTCACCGAGTCCATAGAGACCCCGTACTCCAACCGCAGGTCATCGGTGAATTGCTTCTGATCCAGCATGGTCACCGACAGTGTCCGCAGGAGCGGAGCGGCGTCAGGATTCTGGACTCCGCCCTGGAAAGCGGCGCCCGCGCGCAGCGGCAGGAAAAGCTGCCGCATGGTGAGCTTCACTTCCGGGGTGCTGATGCCCCCGGGCACGTCCCTGCGGAAACTGGTGCGGAAGGCGGCCGTCGGGACCCCCGTTACCGCGGAATATCCGACATTGCCGGACACCTGCAACTGGTTCTGGCCCAGGATGGACGTGGCCACCGCGAAGGCCGTGCCGAGGTCGGGCTGCGAGCCGAACGAGGACTCGGACCCCTGGTCCCCAGCCGATACGGAGACCATGCCGCGGGTGCCGGAAAACACCGAAGCCGTCGTCCGCCGCCGGGACGAATCCTTCCACTCGGGCAGGAGCCGCAGCACGGGCCTGGTGGCTGTCGAGCTACGCAGGACCCATCTCCACTCATCGCTCATGATGGAGGATTGGCCCGGAGACACCGCTACGAGTTCGATGGAGCTGAACACGCTGGCCAAGTTCACGTTAAGCAGGCTTTGCATGCCGGGCTGAACCTGGATGTTCCTTTTGAAGGCCGGCAGGAAGCTGGCGAGCGAAACGCGAAGCGCGTAAACTTCCGGGGGCAGCGAGTCAAAACCGAAGGTGCCGGTCTCGGTGGTGAGAACACGCTGAAGGAGGCGCTCGAAACGGTCGTACAGGAGGACGCTGGCACCCATCTGCGGAACGCCGCCTGTGTTGCTGACGACACCCACGATGCTGCCGCTGAACTTCTGGGCAGTCGCCGGGAACGCCAGGGACACCGGCAGCAATGTACCGGCGAGCACGCCAACCGCCGTCTTCCACATCCTGGCGTTCATGCAGGTAGCCTTCTCAGGCTTCTTGTCCCTTAGTTTACCGTGAAAGTGGTCGACGGGGTGAGAACCTCGTTTCGGTTCTTGTCCGTGACCGTCATCTTGAGAGTATACTGCCCCGGCTCGTAATGTGCCAGGGGCAAATGCTTCGCCACAGTCACCTGCTGGGCCGAAGCGTTCGGATACACCTTCACGTCGTTCAGGCTCTCGGTCCAGTCGAACACCTGCTGATTCGAGCCGTTCTTGACTAGCTGATACTCGATCTGTCCGTTCGGCTTTTGAGTCTTCTCGTCCGGCGCGAAGTTATAGAGCTGAAGGTAGATGCCCATCGTCTCGTCGCGGCGGAACGTATCCGTAACCCGGGGCCGCACCTTCTCGTCGCCGATCACGAACTGCCCGGCGCCTATGCTGCGGGTCGGCAGCGGCTCGAGGAGGTCCGCCAGGATCACGGTGCTCGAGGCCAGTTTCGCGTCCTCGAAGTGCGGCACGCGCAGGGCGACCTCGTAGTTGTTCATGGTCGCGGCTACCACGTCCTTGACCACCACGTTGAGGCGATATGTGCCCGGCGCGAGGAACACGGAATGCCCGTATACGGACCAGTGCTTGTTGCTGGTCCCCAGCATCTGCGTCGGCACCTCGATGACCACCGGTTCTTCCCAGACGCTTACCGGGCGCCGCCCCATCGACGTGATCCGGCCGTACATGTTCACAGTCGCCTTGGACACTCCGCCCTTATCCTGGAATTGCAGGTCCTTGTTGTCCAGTTGAACAGCGACGCTGGTGAGCACGGTCGAGTCCGTCATGCGCATGAAATCGATCTTCACCTTGATGGGGAGCATGTTGTAAGTGATGCGGGTGTCCACCGCGGCCTCCAGGTCCGTGAAGTGGATCTTGGGGGGCTGGAACAGTTGTGACCCGCGTTCCAGGCGGCTGAACTCGTTCAAGCTCTCGGGCAGATTCTGTTCGGGGCCCGTTCCCAGGTGTGTGCCGTCACTGCGCATGAACCTGTCGTTCTTGCTGCTCAGACCCATCTGCTCGTTCCAGGTCAAGCCCGCTCCGGGCACCATCAGCAGAGCATCTTTCTCGCTTGGATCGATGGTGAAATGGTACTCGCCCGACATCGAGGGATCCACGAACTCCAGGATGATGTTGGTGCCGATGCCCTCGATATACCGGTAGCGCCACTGCTCGAACGGGTAGGTGGAGGTCTCGCCGCCGCCCTCGTCGATAGGCCGCTCGTATTGTCCGCCGGCGGGATGGGACTCGATCTCGTCCGGGGGACCGTACATGATGTAAAAGCGGCCGCGGTCCGTCTTCCAGCCGGGGATTCCCGATGCGTAGTGCTCGTTGGCGTAGGCGATGCGGCGGTAGTGCTCTTCCTTGTACTCGTTCTCGATGGTGTCGGGCGTCGGATCGCGCCGCAGCCAGAACTGCTCGATGAACTGGTCCCGCTCCTCGTCGGTCTGCAACTTCTTGAAAGCTTGTCTTTCCTCGTCGGTGATGATGTAGGTGACGTCTTCGGTCAGCCACTTCCTGTAAGGCGTCTCCAGTTCCTTGCGGAGCTTCTCCTTCTGCCTCCTGATCTGCTTCTCGGTGAGCGGCTTGGCAACGGTCTCGCGAGGCGGAGTAGCGGGTTTCTTATCGCTGTCCTGGTTCTGGCCGCCTGCCCGGATGGTGGGCAGCCAGGCGGCCAGGCCCAGCACCCAAACGCAAGCCACAAACTTCCGCGCGTTCATAAACCTCCTCGGCATCCTTCGGTAAGCAGGGGGCGGACACACATCGCCATCCGCCGGGCGGTCGCACCCGAAACTATCCATAAATTCTAGACCCCTACGGCCTGGGCGTCAACCGAGAGCGGTCCCGCCACCCCACGCCATTCTGTGTTTCCAAACCGTCGGCACGCGCCGCGGCACTACTCTGCGCGGAAACATCGTCGGATCTTCGGACGCGCGTCCGGGTCTGCTGGTTTCAAGCGTGTGGGGCGGGCGGCGACCCCTGGACCGCGGGGTGGGGCAAAGAGTGCCCGGATATGGGATTGGCTTTGTTCTGTCTTCAGTGGCGCACTGGTTGTAATCGATTGATGCTGTGAAAGTTGTCCTGCGCGCACGATTGATTGTCGCCGAGGGGTGGCGGGACGGATGGAGGTGGCTAAAGATAGAGTTCGGAGCGGTTGGTGACGGGAAAAGGTCGCGTGAGGAGGCTGCCGCGGGTGTGGAAACCTTCACAGTCGCTCTTGCTTGCGGTATTGTGGATAGAATCGTTGCCGTAGCGGCATGCGGGCGGCCCTGGGGCGCGAGACGGTAGAAGACATAATGATCCGATTGTTCCGGGTGGTGGTTCCGACCAGCATCTTCGTGTTGCTGTTGTCGGAAGCGGTCCTGCTGACCTTCTGCTACGTGGTGACGACGTATTGGCTCACCGAGGTGGATGCCGGCGTCTTCCTATGGTACGACGGCTGCTTCGCGCGCATCCTGATTGTCGTCTTCAGCGTCCTTTCCGGGCTCCATTTCCTGGACCTCTACTCCGACGTCCGCTCCGTCTCGCAGATGGCGCTAATGCTCGAGATCGGTCAGGCGATCGGGTTCGCCTTTCTGGTCCAGGCGCTGATCGCATATCTCCAGAAGGACTGGATGCTGCCGCACTGGATCATGATCTGGGGCAGCGCCCTGGCACTGGTCTCCCTATCCGTGTGGCGGACTGTCTACGATAGGGTGTTTCTCCGCGCTTTCGGAGCCCAGCGCGTCCTTTTCCTCGGCTTGAGCCCGCTGGTGGAGGAGATTGGAAGGTATCTGGAGGAGCATCGCGAGGCAGGCTACGTCAATCTCGGCTACCTGGACGACGGTTCGGAGCCGGGAACCCTGGTGCACAGCGCCAAGGTTCTGGGTCCGGTGGGGAGTCTGGCCGAGTTCGCCGCCGGAGTTCGGCCGGACCGCATCATCGTGGGGATGACCGAGCGGCGGGCGCGGATGCCTCTCCAGACGCTGCTCGATCTGCGCTTCTCCGGCGTCATGATCGAGGACGCATCGTTCGCCTATGAGAACGCCAGCGGCAGGGTGTCCACCAAGGATCTCCGTCCGGCGCAGCTCATATTCTCGAGCGAATTGGGACCCACCCGGCGCGGCGTGTTGTTGCAGTCCTTCTATTCGCCGATATTCGCTCTGCTGGGCATCCTGGTGACCTTGCCGCTGGCCCTGATCGCCGCTCTGGCCGTCCTGCTGACTTCACGGGGAGGGGTTCTCTACCGCCAGATCCGGGTGGGCAAGAATGGAGTCCCTTTCACCCTCTACAAGTTTCGCTCGATGTATGCCGACGCAGAGGAGAAGACGGGCGCCGTGTGGGCCAGCCGTGACGACCCCCGGGTCACGCCGGTCGGGCGCTGGTTGCGGAGGCTGCGCATCGACGAGATCCCACAACTGTGGAATGTGCTCCGCGGGGAAATGTCGTTGGTTGGGCCGCGACCCGAGCGGCCTGAATTCGTCAAGTCGCTCACCGAGGAGATTCCCTTCTTCCGCCAGCGACTCTGCGTGAGACCGGGCATCACCGGCTGGGCGCAAGTGAATCACAAGTACGGCGACACGGTGGAGGACACCATCGTCAAGCTGGAGTATGATCTCTACTACATCAAGCACATCTCTCTGTCGCTGGACGCCTTTATCTTCTTCCAGACCCTCAAGACTATCCTCCGCACCCGCGGCGCCCAGTAGGCCCAAGGAAAGCCCGATTTCGGGCTCCGAACGGCCGATAAGGGATTGGGGTGTGCGCCGCGGCCCTTCCGAGATGGCTGTTCCGTTTGGCAATCGGCGTGCCCCTCATCAGCAGGTAAGAATTGGGAGGGAACAAATGCTCGTTGCCGGCACTCTCGCGATCCTGGTGGTTCTAAGCTTGTTCCTGTCGATGCTGTCTTCACCTCCCAGGATCAAGGACTAGGACCAACCCGCCCCGATCGGCCTAGGGTGTGTAAAAATGGCCGCGCCCGCGCCAGTCCTCGCGGCCCCGGATGCCAACCCGGGCTAGCCGCTTGGACAATCGGGCCCAATCCACTCCATCGGCCGCTCCGCCGCTGGCCTTTCACAGGCCGGTTCGTTGTATGCTTCCTTGCTGACATGAGAACATTCGCCATCGCCAGCGTGCTCCTGGTCGCGAGCGCCTTCGGACAAGCCGCGCCGCACACCTGGCATTTCACCTGCGACTACTACAACTTCGATGTGAAGGGCCAGCTTACCGGCCGCCAGCGATACTCCGCGGCGTATACGCGCGGCCTGCCTGGGGACGTGGTGCGCTGGAGCGACGTGACCATCGCCAGCGCCAACGGATGGTCCGGCGACTTCGGCCCGGGGCAGAAGCAGGCCTTCATGGACGGCTTCACTTACCCGCACTCCGATGCCGCCAACATGCTCAAACCCGACTTCTTCCGAGGTTTCCCTCCCATGGCGATGCAGCAGCGCAACTTCGTCTGGGATACCCACATGCTCGAGGGCTTCGTCGAACATCTCGACCACCTGAAGCCGAATACTCCATACCACGTTCCGGACGCCGCCGAAGTGGATCTCGCGGGCGCGGGCACGTTCCGGAATGAGGTGCTTGGCGAACTGACCATACAGGGCCAGGAGAAGCCCCTGACCGTCAGCGTGGTGCGCGTCGGGGTGTTCGAGCCGGCCGGGCAGTAGGGGGGCGGGCTACAATTCCACTCTGCCGATCCACTTGTCTACGTAGGGGGGCGCGTGGCTCAGCAGCTTGTCGATCAGGGGCTCGGCCTGGGACTCGGCCAGAACCAGGGCGCGGTTCTCGGAACGAAGGAAGCGCTCCTCGACCGCATGATCGAGCAGGGCAAGCAGGCTGTCGTAGTAGCCGCAGACGTTCAAGAGGCCGCAGGGCTTGCGGTGCAGGCCGAGCTGGGACCACGTCACGGCCTCGATGAACTCCTCCAACGTGCCGAAGCCCCCCGGGAGCGCCAGGAAGGCGCTGGACAGCTCGGCCATGAGCGCCTTGCGCTCGTGCATGGAGCGGACCACGCGCAGGTCTGGCAGCCCCTGGTGGGCCACTTCTTTGGCTACCAGCACTTCCGGGATGACGCCGATCACCTCTCCGCCGCCGGCCAGAGCAGCTTCCGCCACCACGCTCATCAGCCCGACGTTGCTCCCCCCGTAGACCAGGCCCAGGCCCTTGCGGGCCACGAGCGCGCCCACCTGGGCAGCGGCCGCGCGGTATTCAGGCCGCGAACCGAAACTGGAACCGCAGAACACACAAATCCGGCTGTAGGACATGCTTTAGCTTGTCCGCTGAGGGCTGAAAGCTGACGGCTACTTCAGCTCCAGGACTTCCTTCTCTTTCGCCTTCGCCGCCTGGTCCACTTTCAGCATGTGGCCGTCGGTGAGTTTCTGAACCTCGTCGATGGCGCGCCGCTCGTCGTCTTCGCTGATGAGTTTGTCTTTGAGCAGCTTCTTCAGCGCTTCGTTGACATCGCGCCGGATGTTGCGGATGCTCACGCGGTGGTCCTCGGCCACGCCGTGCAAGTGCTTGACCAGCTCCTTGCGGCGCTCCGCGGTAAGCGCGGGGATCGGGACCCGGATCAGCTTGCCGTCATTCGAAGGGTTCAGGCCCAGGTCCGAGGCGCGGATGGCTTTCTCGATAATGCCGATCTGCGAGACGTCCCAGGGCTGCACCGTGATCAGCGACGGCTCGGGCACGTGCAGGGTCGCCGCCTGGTTCAGCGGGGTCGGCGTGCCGTAATAGTCGATGCGGATGGGGTCAAGCAGGCTGATCGAAGCGCGCCCCGTCCGGATGGTTGCCAGCGCGTGCTGCAGGTCCGAAAGCACCTTCTCCATGCGCGCTCTGCCGCTGGCCTCTGCTTCTCGTACGGTCTGAAATGTCTGCGGAGTTGCTGCGGACTGTCCGGGTTTCATAGGACTCTCCCACGAATCAGTGAATCAGGGTGCCTACCGGCTCCCCCATGGCTATACGCATTATATTGCCGGGAACGTTGAGGTTGAAAACCATCATGGGCAGGCGGTTCTCGCGGCACATGGCGACGGCGGTCGCGTCGAGCACGCCCAGCGCCTTCGCAAGGACGTCGGAGTAAGAGATCTCCCGATAGCGCACGGCGTCCGGGGAGAGCAGCGGGTCGCGGTCATAGACCCCGTCCACGCGCGTGCCCTTGGCGATGACCTGGGCCCGGATCTCGAGCGCGCGCAGGGTCGCTGCCGTGTCGGTGGAGAAATACGGATTGGAGGTGCCCGCCGCGAACACCACCACGCGGCCTTTCTCGAGGTGCCGCATCGCCCGCCGGCGGATGTACGGCTCGGCGACCTGGCGCATTTCGATGGCGGTCATCACGCGCGTGGGAACGCCCTGCTGTTCGAGGGCGTCCTGAAGCGCCAGGGAATTGATGACGGTGGCGAGCATCCCCATGTGGTCGGCGGTGACGCGGTCCATCTCTTTGGCCGCGGCGGCCACGCCCCGGAAGAAATTGCCGCCCCCCACTACCACGCCCATCTGTATGCCGGCGCGCGCCACCTCGGCGATCTCGCGGGCGAGGGCGCGCACCTTCTCCGGCTCGATCCCGAAACTGCCCTGACCGGCCAACGCCTGGCCGCTCAGCTTCAGCAGGATGCGGTCGTAACTGGCCACGCTGCCTCTTGCGGGGTTATTCCCCGGCCTGGTCGCGCTCGCCCAGCTTGAAACGGGAGAAGCGCGCCACGGTGATGTTCTCGCCCGTCTTGGCGATCTTGGTCGCGATCAACTGGCCGACCGTAAGCGTGTTTTCCTTAATGAAGGGCTGATCGAGAAGGCAAATCTCCTCGTAGAACTTACTCATCCGGCCTTCGACGATCTTGTCGGCGATCTTCTCCGGCTTTCCCTCGGCCAGCGCGCGCGCGCGTTGGATCTCGCGCTCCTGGTCCAGCACGGCCTGAGTCACGTCTTCCCTGCGGATGAATTGGGGGTCAGCCGCGGCGATCTGCATCGCGACGTCGTGGACCAGTTGCTGGAACTCTTCCGTGCGCGCGACAAAGTCCGACTCGCAGTTGACCTCCACCAGCACGCCCAGTTGCGAACCCGGGTGGATATAGCTGGAGACGAGCCCCTGCCGGGTGGCGCGCGTGGCTTTCTTAGCAGCCGAGGCGATGCCGCGTTTCCGCAGCACAACTTCCGCTTCCGCCAGGTCGCCATTGGCTTCCTGCAACGCGCTCTTGCATTCCATCATGCCCGCGCCGGTGCGCTCGCGGAGCTGCTTCACTAACTGCGCGGTAATTTCCGCCATAGTCTATATACCGTCCCAAAAATGATTCTGTAGAGCCGGGGACAGGAAGCTCCGTCCACGGAGGCACAGAGTTCGCTGTCCCAGCCTTTACGAACGTTCCTCACGCACGACCGGCTCGGCCGCGCGAGCCGTATCCTCGCCGCTCTCGGTCGCGGGCCCCTTGCGCGGCAGCGACATCGACGGCAGATCCTCGTCCGGGATGCTCTCGCTCATGAGCTGATCGGCGTAACGCGGATCGACGTACTGCGTGTACTCGGGAATCTCCTCCAGGGGCGTCTCGTCGGTGACGATCTTCTCGGCCGCGAACTCCTGTTCGGTGGCCAGCGCCTTGCCCTCGATCACGGCATCCGCAATCTTGCTGGAGAACAGCCGGATGGCGCGCAGCGCGTCGTCATTGCCCGGAATGGGGAGGTCCACCATGTCGGGGTCGCAATTGGTGTCCACCACGGCCACCACGGGAATCCCCAGCTTGCGCGCTTCGCGCACGGCGATCTCTTCCTTGTTGGAGTCGATCACGCACAGGTAGTCGGGCAGGCCCGGCATGTCCTTGATGCCCGCCAGGTACTGCTGCAGGTGCTTGCGCTCGCGCTCCAGGCGGGTGATCTCTTTCTTCGAGCGGCCGGCATAGGCAGCCTCGGTGGCCAGCAGGTCGAGCTCCTTGAGCCGCTTGATGGATTTTTGGATCGTGATGTGGTTGGTAAGAAGACCGCCCAGCCAGCGCTGGTTGACGTAGTACATTCCGCAGCGGGTGGCTTCCTCGGCGATGGCTTCCTGCGCCTGCCGCTTGGTCCCCACAAACAGAACGATCTTGCCTTGCGAAGACATCTCGCCCACAAAGCGCATGGCCTCTTTGAAGAGCTTCAGCGTCTTTTGAAGGTCGATAATGTAAATGCCATTGCGTTCGCCGAAGATGTACTCTTTCATCTTCGGATTCCAGCGCTTGGTCTGGTGCCCGAAATGAACGCCCGCTTCGAGCAGTTCTTTCATCGAAATTGACGGCAAACTACCTCCTGTTCAGGTTACTTGGACAAGCTGAAGCTTGTCCTACGTTGCCCGCGGCGCAGGCGGTCCAAAGCGAGATTTGCCTGCGCCCGGGGTAGGGGAAGAACTGCGACGCGCGAAGCGCCATGAAGCTGCCCTTCGCGCCAATCATTGCCTCGCGCCAATCATTGCTTCGCGCCACAGATTAGCGCTTGGAGAACTGGAACCGCTTGCGCGCGCCCTTCTGGCCGTACTTCTTGCGCTCGTGCTTGCGGGGATCGCGCGTGAGCAGCCCGGCCGCCTTCAGCCGGGGCCTCAGCTCCGCATTGAACTCGACCAGCGCGCGGGCGATGCCCAGCTTCGCAGCGCCAGCCTGTCCCACCACTCCTCCGCCATCCGTGAGGATCAGAACGTCGAAACGGTCGGCCGTCTCGGTGGCGAGCAGCGGCTGCCGCACCGCGGTCCGGCACGCCTCGGTGACGAAGTAGTCTTCGAACGACCGGCTGTTGATGGTGATCTGGCCCTTGCCCGGCCGCAAAAACACACGGGCTACCGAACGCTTTCTCCGGCCCGTGCCTAGGTGTTGAACTTGAGCTGCCACTCAGAATCCTCTCTCAAATATTGGTCAGTGTCATCGCCACCGGCTTCTGCGCCTGGTGCGGATGCTTGTCACCCGCGTAAACGCGCAGCTTCCGGATCATGTGCTTGCCGAGTTTGGTCTTGGGCAGCATGCCCGCGACGGCCTCTTCGACCAGCTTGGACGGCCGCGTGGCGCGCACCTTCTTGGCGGCCACCTCGACCAGCCCGCCCGGATATCCGCTATGGCGGCGATACAGTTTTTGGTCTTCCTTACGCCCGGTCAATCGCACCTTCGAGGCGTTCAGGACGATGACATGGTCCCCCGTATCGAGAAACGGGGTGAAAATGGCTTTGTGCTTGCCCATCAGGAGCATAGCGGCCCGGCTCGCCAGGCGCCCCAGGGGGACGTTTTCGGCGTCTAAGACGTGCCAGGCGCGCACAATCTCCTTCTCGGACGGAAATCGGGTATTCATGGACAGACTGGTCCGCTCCTTCGCGTTTGAAAACCTTAGCTTACCAATGGGGGGCGAGCGGTGTCAAACGGGGCTGGCCGGCGGAGCGCGCCAGCAGCCTGCAGCCATCCGCCAGCAGCCGTCAGCTACGGCGCGAAATACCCGTTGATATCGAGAATCACGTGCGTCTGGCCGGCGGCGAAGAAGCTGATCGCGCCGTTTGTGCCGGCGGGGACGATGGCCGCGTTGGCCGCCACCGTGCCGGCGAAGGAGTTCAGCGTCGAGACGAAGGGCTGCGGCGAGCCAGTGGGCCAGGTGGTCAAGTATTGGAGCGGGCCATCGGGCACCACGGTCACGTTGACGGAATAGGCCGCGGCCGTCGAGGGGATCGAGCATCCGCTGGCCGGGATGGTGAAGGAACGCGGTATCCCGGACGCGAGGATCGGCCCCCCGAAGGGACCGTCGGAATTACGCGTGTCCGCGATCCGGCATGGCGCAACCGGGTAGAACGAAAGCGCGCTCGCGCCGCCGGCGGCGCCGAAGTAGCCGTTGATGTCGAGGATCACGTCGGTCGGGTTGCTGGCGTAGACAGAAACCGATTCGTTGGTCCCGGCGGGAACGATGGCGGCATTCGCCACTACCTGGCCGGTCCAGGAATTCAGGGTGGAGACGTTGGGCTGGGCCTGTCCGGTGGGCCAGGTGCTGAGATACCCCAGATAACCGGGCGGCACCACGGTGAAGTTGAGCGAATAGGCGTGCGCGGTAGCGGGAATGCGGCAGTTCGCGGAGGGCACTGCGAAGTCGCGGCTTCCTGCGGCGGGGAGACTGGGCCCGCCGAAGGGGCCGGTCGGGTTGCGCGTGTCGGCCACGCGGCATGGCGTTGCGGGGTAGAACGAGAAGGAACTGGCGCCGCCGGAAGCCGCGAAGTAGCCGTTGATATCGAGAATGACGTCGGTGGGATTGGTGACGAAGACGCTCACGGCGCCGCCCGTGCCCGCGGGCACGATGGCCGCATTGGCCACCACGGTTCCCTGGAACGAATTCAAGGTCGAGACCAGCGGCTGCGACTGGCCGGTGGGCCACAGCGTGAGGTAGGACAGCACGCCTTGCGGCACCACGGTGACGTTCAGGGAATAGGCCTGGGCGGTGGCTGGAATCCCGCAGAGGCTTTGGGGAATGGCGAAGGAGCGCGTGGCGCCGGCCGTGAGCGTCGGGCCGCCGAACGATCCCCACGCGCCGCGCGTATCCACCACCCGACAGGGCGTGACGGGGACAAACTGGAGGGCTGCTCCACCGATCGTCGAGCCGCTTGTCTGGAACGACCAGGTGGCGGAAGGCGTGGAACCGGAGCTATTCACGGCGGTCACGCTCCAGTAATAAAAGGTGCCGGGACTCAGGGCACCGGCGCTGTAGCTTGTAGCGCTCGTTTGCGACACGAGGGGCGCGGCCGGCGTGGTGCCGAGGTAGACGTTGTAGGAGGTCGCCCCGCTCGCTGGCTGCCAGCTCAGAGTCACCGGGTTGCCAACGGCGGTGGCTCCGTTGACCGGCGAAGTCAGGACCGGCGTCGGAGGCGGCGTGCCCGAACTTTGCACGCTCTCGGTGAACTGGATTGCCGGGTGCCCCAGGCCGTAGGGGCCCTCCGCGGTGACGTGCACGACCGTGCCGGCGGTCGTCGGAAGCGTGAGTTGTACGCTGGCCACGCCGTAGGGGTTGGCCTTGGCAATTTGCCGCAGGCCGGAGGTGGCTGGATAGACTCCTCCCGACAGAGATCCGGCATCCACGGTGAAGAGCACGGAGGAGCCCGCTGCGTACGCTGGCACGCACGCGGCCGCGCTCGTACAGGTCGGAGAAGAGATCGCGGCGCCGGGCGTTAGCGTGACCGAGAGATTAACCTGCCCGCCCGGCGCTCCGGAGTTGGCCGTGGTGCTGTTCGCCAGCGTGGCGGCCGGATTCCCGACCACGATCCAGCCGCCCTGGGTTTGAGTCACGCCCGCGCTGTCCTGACTGGTGACGGTGAAATGGCAGAAGCCGGAAGCGCTGCCGGGGCTCACCGCGATGGAGCCCGGGAGCTGCGGTTTCGTGATGCTCATCGAACCGCCGTTTGTGGCACAGGCCGAGCCCGAATCGAACTGCGCCGTGGCCAGCGCCACGCTGCCGGAGCCCGACACAATCTGCGGAGCCAGCGTGACCGAGCCGTTCGCCGGAACCTGGGTGGTGTCCGGATTCAGATCCCACTCCGCCGCGGGCGTGCTGGGCAGGCTTCCGCTCACCACCAGCAGCGTGACCGTATACGGCTGGAACGTCTGTGTCGCATTCCAGGGCTGGCTGGAAGAGGCCACGATGGCGCTCGGCGACGTCTGAGACAGGGTGTATGACGTGATCGTGCCGGGCGAGAAGTTATTGAGCGTAAACGTCACCTGCGCCGCGTTGGACGGGTCCTTATTGACCACCATCATCTTCAGCGCGGAGCCCGAGGGCGCCAGGGACGCGTATACGCTGAACAGGTTTGGGTCGGCGTTGTGGGTCGCCGAGACGGAGGTCGTGCCGAAGGTGCTGTGGTTTCCGTCGTAGTTCCGGTACAGCTTCAGGGTCTCGTAATTGGGGTTGGGGGTGACGGGAGCGCCCCAGCGGGACGCCAGTTGCACCCGCTCGCGGCCCAGCAGGCCGTAACCGTCCGCATCGGCCAGCGCCGTCGAAAAGTCCGCTTCGCCGGCGAATCCGGCGCTCCATTCCGTGATGGCCAGAGGAGTGCCGGGATAGATCATGTTGACCATGGCGCGCATGCGTGGAAGGCGGAATGGGATGGTGCGATTGGGCTGAGTCGAAGTGGCCCACTGCTGGTTGATCGTGCCCGACTGGCTGACGTAGGTCGGATCCCAGTAGTCGCGATAGATGCTGGCCGTGAGCGCCCGGTTCTGCGTCTGCGTATAGGAAGAGGTGTCGGGTCCGTCGGGATAGGCGTGGATGTCGAACAGGTCCACCGAGCGCGTGCCGTCGATCTGGTCGTGCCAGTAGACTTCGTTCAGCCACCACGGCAACTGGTCGATGTTGCCGTGGGCGGCCTTGTCGTTCCCGTTCGCGCCGCTCCAATAGAACCACCAGCAGCAGCTCACCGGACCCAGGCGGACCGCGGCCGGGTCCCAGATCTTGAGGTTGCGCGCACGCGCGAGGTACACGTCGCGCCATTCCTCGTAGCCGGTGGGATTGGGGTGCATATCGCGGTGCGTCCCACCCCAAATATCCACTTCGTTGTCCATGTCGTAGAAGTGTTGCGCCGAACCGAAGGCGGCTGCCAGGGCGGTGGTCCAGTCCTGGCGATTGACGAAGCCGGTGCAGGGGGCGGCGGTGGCAGGGCAGGGGGTGGTGGCCGTATCCAGCAGGGGCACATAGGCATCGTGAGGATCGTTCCCCGCGATATTGGTCTGGCAGTCGGCCTTGACGCCGTTGCCCGCGTCGGAGTCGTCCGGGCGGGCGCTGCACTGCGCGCCATACTTGCTCACCGAGAAGCTATAGAGTTGACCGTTGCTGTTGGCGGCCGTGGCCTTGGAGACCCAGTCCACCATGACCATACTCATCAGCGGGTTGCTGCCCGCCGCAACCGTATCGCTGACGAACTTGGTCGAGTCGGCGTCGCCGATCTCGGTGTAGGTGTAGTCGGTGAACCACCAATCGTTGGCAGAATTGCTGGTGTGGGTTTGCCAGTTGTAGTTGGTGGTCGCGTTCCCGCCCCAGCGAACCACGGTCATGCCGCTGTCGGTGATGTGTGCGGCATCTTGAGGATAGCTTCCGCCGTAGACGTAGGGGCTGATCGCGTGGCGGTTAGCCAGGGTGTCCACGGTGACGCCGATCTGGGTGGTTGAGGCGGCCGGTGCAGCGGCCGGGGCGGACGGGGAGATGATCTGAGAGGGCCGGACTTCGTTGGCGGGCGCGGGGTCGCTCACCGCGACCGCGGTTCCGCCGCCGGCCTGGAGCACCAGTGCAACGACGGAGAAGGACGCACCAAAAACCGTTCGGATGGAGAACCGCATATGAGACCCCCGCAAAACTGTCAACCGCAAGAGGCCGCGATCCGGCGGTGGCCTTGACCAGCGGCGCGAGACCGAAGAGTGCCATCGTTCGGCCGGTCTCCTATTATAGTGCAGCCCCGCCCCATTGCTTTCCCGCACCCTGGACGCCAGAATGGGATCCGAGCCGGTCGTGCTGGGTCCCCGATGAATCTGGCTGTCAATGGCGCGCCCCATCTGCAACGGGCACGGCGCCGCGGACTACGGACAAATCACTGCGTTAAGGACGCGATAACCATGAAAGAACGCCTTCTCTCGACCCTCTTCGTTTCTGCTGCGTTGCTGGCGCTCGCTATCCCGGCCAACGGCCAGATCGCACAGGACAAGCCCGGCCTCTGCGGCCTCCCCGGCGCCAGCATTCCGCTGCCCGACGGCATCACGGCGTCCTCCGACCCAGACCTCGGCGTATCGACCTTGACGATCGCCCGGCCCGGTTCTCCCGCGCCGGCCACGCTGCGTTTCGCCGCCGGCCGCGTCGACGAAGTGTGCCCCCTCGCGGCGGGTCGGCTGCTGATCTTTGGTTTCACCGGCGTCTGTTCCAGCATCGCCATCGTTGACAGGAACTCCGCGAAACTGGACGACTCGTTCGACGCTGACGCACTGGCCGTTTCCCCGGATCGCCACTGGCTCCTGTTTCGCGCCTTTTACCCGCCGCAGACGGAGATGCCGTTCTCCGACGAGTATCTCCTCTACGATCTCACCAAGGACGCCGCGGGCAACACCGCGCCGGACCGGCCGCCCTATACCGAGAACCTGCGCGGCCACGTGGTCTACCCGGCCGTGAAAGGTGGAACGCCCTTCGAACAAACGTTCCTCCCAGCGAATCAGATGCACTACTTCCCATCGAGATCGTTCTATTGGGCGCCCGACAGCAGCGCCGTCGTCTTTGCCGACGGCGTCGAGAAGACGCTTTCGATCGTCATGGTGCAAATTGGAAGCGGCGTGCCCCAGGCGTTTGTCCGTCCTGTCGCGGCCGCCGAGGCCTGTGAGCAGGAATCGGCGAACCTGCCGACCCTCCCGCTCCGGCTCATCGAGGCCACTGTCGGCCCCGCCAAGGACGGGGACCGCACCATTGAGGTCCAATTCGAATCCAGCGACATGATCGCCTGCCGCCCGCGCGCGCTGATCCTGCATCCGGACGAGTTCAAGGCCGCGGAACTCGAAGTGCATACCCCCATCCAGCGTCCAGGCATACCGAAGCGCGCCGAGCGCTGAGCTCATCGCCATAGCGCTCACGCCGGGAGCGGACTATCGTGCAGCGGCCCGGTTCCGCCTCACTTAAGCGGCGCGCGCCCGCATTGCTTTTCTCTCTCATCAGCCGCCACAATAGAAGGCTGAGTGGGCCTTCTGGGGTTTCCGATGAATCTTGTCGTCAACGGTGCGCCCCATCTTCACAAGGGGCAGGGAAGTGTCGCGGAACTGCTCGCGGAATTCCACGCCGCGCCCGCCATGACCGCGCTCATGATCAACGGCGAGGTGGTGCGGCGCAGTGGCTGGGAGTCGGTTCGGCTGGCAGAGGGAGATGAAGTCGAGCTGATCGTGGCGGCGGCGGGGGGCTAGGGGATGGAAGACGGCTTTCGTCTGGGGGACCGCGTCTTTGGGTCGCGGCTGCTCCTCGGTACCGGCAAGTTCTCCAGCGTCGAGACCATGCTCGCCGCGGTTCGGGCCTCGGGAACCGAGCTGGTGACCGTCGCCCTGCGGCGCTTTAACCGCGAGCGGCCCGACGACGACATCTGCGGGCCGCTGGCCGCCATGCCGGGGATCACGCTGATGCCCAATACCTCCGGCGCCATGAACGCACGCGAAGCGGTGCGGGCGGCGCTGCTCGGCCGCGAAATCACGGGCAGCCCGTTTGTGAAACTCGAGATCCATCCCAATCCGCATCACCTGATGCCCGACCCCATCGAGACATACGAAGCGGCGGTCAGCCTGGTCAAGGAGGGCTTCTTCGTCTTGCCGTACATATCGGCGGACCCGGTTCTGGCGCGGCGCCTGGAAGACGTCGGCTGCGCCGCAGTGATGCCGCTCGGCTCCGCCATCGGCAGCGGGCAGGGGCTGGCCACGCTCTCCATGCTTCAGGTCATCATCCGCGACGCCGGCGTTCCCACCATCGTGGACGCGGGCCTGCGCTCGCCCTCGGAGGCCGCCGCGGTGATGGAAATGGGAGGCGATGCCGTGCTCGTGAACAGCGCCATCGCCGCGGCCGAGGACCCCGCGCTGATGGCCGAGGCCTTCGCAGCCGCCGTAAAGGCCGGGCGACAGGCACGCATGGCGGGACTCATGCCCAGGAGCGAGACGGCCGTCGCCACCAGCCCGTTGACGGCGTTTCTGGCGGGAGAGGGCTCGTGACGTCGCTGGATCTGGACGTCTCCCCGTGGCTGGACCTGGCCCGCGGCGCCGGCCGCGAACAGGTGCGGCAGGCGGTCGCCGTTGCCGATCCCAGCATCCGCGAGTTTGCCATTCTGTTGTCGCCCGCAGCCGGCTTGGAACTGGAAGCGATGGCCGCGCGGGCGCAGGCGCTCACCCGCCGGCATTTCGGACGCACCATCTCCCTCTACGCCCCGCTCTACCTCTCCAATTACTGCCCCACCAGGTGCACCTATTGCGGCTTCGCGAGCGACCGCCGGATACAACGGCACAAACTGACCCCGGCCGAAATGGACTCCGAAGGCGCCGCGCTCAAACGTTTGGGCCTGGAGGAAGTCCTGCTGCTGACCGGCGACCGGCTCGCGTCCGCGGGCTACGACTTCGTGCGTGAGGGCGTGGCGCGTGCGGCTTCCCGCTTCCACAACGTCAGCGCGGAAGTGTTCGCCATGACTACGCCGGAGTACGGCGGCCTCGCCGCCGCCGGCTGCACGGCCGTAACGCTCTATCAGGAGACTTACGATCCTGCGCGTTACGCGCTGCTCCACGAATCCGGCCCCAAGGCCGACTATGCATGGCGCCTGGATGCGCCGGCGCGGGCGCTCGCAGGCGGCCTGCGGTCGGTGGGACTGGGCGTGCTGCTGGGGCTGGGCGACCCGATCGAGGACGTCCTTCGCCTATTCCACCACGCCGCCTGGCTGCGCCGGCGGTTCTGGAGCGGCGGCGTCTCGATTTCGTTTCCACGCGTCCGGCCGCAATCGGGTGACTACGTTGCCGACTTCCCGGTGAGCGAGAGGCAACTGGCGCAGATCGTCTTCGCATTCCGCATCGCGATGCCGGACGTGACGCTGACGCTCTCCACGCGCGAGAGCCCGCGCTTCCGGGACGGAATCGCCGGTGTCGGCATCTCGAAGATGAGCGTCGCGAGCCGAACCACGGTGGGCGGCTATGCCGAGACGACCGCGCCCTCGTCGGCGCAGTTCGAGATCGACGACGACCGCAGCGTGGAGGAGTTCTGCGCCATGCTGCGCGCCAAAGGACTCCAGCCGGTCTTCAAGAACTGGGACGCGGTCTACCGGGAACCCGAATGCCTGACGTCTTCGGCCTCTACTTAGTCCTGACCGAGCCCGTCGCCGGGTACGAGCGCGCAGCGGAAGCGGCCGTCGAGGCAGGCGTCCGGTACCTCCAGTTGCGCATGAAGAAGCGTGCGCCCGCGGAGGTGCTTGGTATGGCGCGCATCCTCCGGCGCATCACCGCGGACAGCCCGACGCGCTTCCTCGTCAACGACGATGTCGAAATCGCCCGCGAAGCGGACGCCGACGGCGTTCACCTGGGCCAGGACGATCTGAGCATCGCGGAAGCCCGCCGGCGCTGGCCCGCCGCGGGCAAGATCTTCGGCCTCTCGACGCACAACGAGGATCAGGAGTTGCGCGCGCGAGATTGCACGCCGGATTACATCGGAGTCGGCCCGGTGTTTCCGACGCCCACCAAAGAGCACCCTGATCCAACTCTGGGGCTGGAGCGTATGGGACGCATCGTCCGCAATTCGCCGCTTACGGCCGTGGCGATCGGCGGCATCAACGCGGATAACTTAGCGGATGTGCTGGGCCAAGGCGCCGTGAACTTCTGCGTGCTGCGGGCCGTGAATCAGGCGCCCGACCCGGTTTCCGCTATCCGCCGGCTTCAAGAGATCTGGAGGGTGGCCCGTAGCTCGTAGCTTGCGCGGCCTCACTCGTCCTTTTCCGCGGGCTCCTCGGCCTCATGCGCCACTTCTTCCCGCAGCGTTTCCAGGATTTCCGCGGCTTCCTTGGAGTGCAGCTCGGAATCCAGACGGCGCAGCGCCACCCGGATCACGTCCCGGTGGTGCAGCTTCGTCCACCCGCCGCGCTGGCTCAGCTCGAGCCACAGGCGGTGAAGCAGGGCCAGATCCTCCGGCCACAGGCGCGGCGGGTGCGGGCCCAGGTTGAAGTACAGCGTCTCGCCGGTGGGCTGACAGTTGATCTGGAGCGAAAGCTGCGGCCGCGGTTCCGGCAGTTCCTCCCAGGCATCCCCGAACAGCTTAGCCTGCTCGGCCGCGGTCATCTTGCCCGACAGGCCCATCACCACCAGCGACGATCTCAGCCGTTGCGCAGTCTCGACCAGCGTGAGGTTGGGATCGCGCCCGGGCACCACCATGAGTTCGACGTGCTTGCCCGCTTTCTCGGCCAGAGTGACCACCAGGCTGAAAAGCTTCGCAATGTCGGCGGAAAAGAGTTCGTCGGCAGTCGGATCGTGCTCGCCGAAACCGGGCTGGCCGGTGTGCTTGACGGTGGCGACCACGATGTCGATCTTGCTCTCGTCGGTCTTCGCCAGCACGCGCTCGAGGTGGGAGAGCTGGTTGGGGTTCCGAACCGCCACCAGCACATTGCCGGGCCGGATGTGGGAGGTCGACTCCGTGATCTGGTCCGGGGTTTCGAGCCTGAACTTCTCGATTTCCTGCGAGTGCGCCAGGCGATGGCGGCGGTTGATGCGCTCGGAGATCTCGAACGCGATGAAGAAGGCAATGGAGAACGACAGGCCGCTGATGGTGGCTACTTTCTTGGTCAGGATGTTGACGACGGCGATCGCGAACAGCACCAGCGTGATCAGGCCCAGGCCCACCGGGATCTCGGTCTTGCCCAGGCGGAAATTCAGCGGCACTTTCCATTCGCGCGCTTCCGGCATCTTGTAGCGCAGCACGAGCACTGAGAGCGCCTTCATGGCGAAGCTCCACACCACGCCGAAGGCGTACGCTTCGCCCAGCATTTGCACGTCGCCCCGGCTCAGGACGATGGTCAGAATCTGGAGCCCGACGATCAGGTTGATGAACCTGTTGGTGGTGCCGAAGCGGCGATGCGGGTGGCGGAACCAGTCCGGAAGCACCCCGTCTTCGGCTACGCGGTTCAGCACGCCGTTGGAGCCCACGATGGCGGTGTTGACGGCTCCCGCCAGCATGATGGTGCCCACCACGACCACGAAGCCGTGGAACAGCAGCCTGACCGCCAGCGGACCGGCCAGGTGCATCGCCAGGCCGCCGATGAGGTTGTCCAGGAAGTGCCCCCGGTCCGAATCCGGGATCAGCATCACGGCGAAAAAGGAGACCAGGGACGTGAACAGCATCGAGTAGATGAAGATCACGAAGCCGGCCCGCTCCAGGTTCTTCAACTTGGGATGCGCGATCTCGCGGTTCACCTGGGCCATGGTCTCTTCACCGCTCATCGCCAGCACCGAGTGGCCCAGTCCCACCAGAACCATGACCCAGGTGAGCTTGGTCAGCCAGCTTCCCTGGAGCCAGCCGAGCGCGTCCGGCCCATAGTGGATGTTGGCCGCGGTGGGCAGCGGCACGGGCTGCGAGCCGCGCAGGAAGATCGTGACCAGGCACCACCCGACCAGAACCACTACCATGATCGTGGTGAGCTGCATGATGCGCAACGCCTTCTGGCTCGATTCGTGCATGCCGATGATGTTCTTGCGCCAGAAGTACAGCGTCGCCAGGATGGCGAAACCGGCCGCGAAATGCGCCGGAGGGACGTGCACGCCGGGGTGGCCGAGGTAGGCTGCCGTTTCGTTGACGATCCCAGCCAGGTACAGACCGGCCGAAACGCCGCTGATGGGCCCGGTCAGGACGTAATCGAATAGCAGCGCCGAGACCGAGAACTTGGCGAGGCCCGGGCCCATGGCCTCGTGCACCACCTTGTACACGCCCCCGCGCACGAACATGCTGCAGCTTTCGATGTACACGGCGCGCACCGCGTAGGAGAACAGCATGATCGCGAATACGAACCAGGGCGCCGATTTCCCGATGGCGGTCTCCGCGATGCCGCCCACGTAGAACGCCGACGAGCCGAGATCGCAGAGAACAATGGCCGCCGCTCTCCAGAAACTGATGAAGGAGAGCATGACTGTGGTGGCGACGACAACTTTGGTTGTGCTGGATCTAGAAGGTAAGTCCACTGAAAAGCCGTTCCTGCAGCCCCTGCCCAAGGGGAACTGTCTCTCTCAAGTTGGCCTCCGAGGTTAGCTGCCGGGCTAGGGCTTGAAAGTACCCCGTCCGATGCGGTGCACCGGGCTGCGCCCCGAACGACTTGGTTCCCCCGTCTCCTGGGTAGAGTTCGGCTCGACATTCATGTTAACCCGAATCGGGTCCGTTTGGCCAAGCGGCGTTGAGCGCCTACTGCCCGGCGGCCTTCGCCCACGGCGGCACGATGCCGTTCATACGCGCGTACGCCACCAGTTGCCCCATGTGCTCGTTGGCGTGGACGATAATGCGCAGGTATATGCCATCCGCGGTCGCGTCTCTGCCGAAGATCTTCGCCTTACGCTGGAGGGCGGAGGGAGTCTCGGCCGCGTGAGCCGCCCGCACCGCCTCGAGCGAGCGTTTCAGCCAGCCGATCACATCGGCCTTGGCGGTCACGCTCTTTTCCATCTCGGGCTTCAGGTCTGCGGGCATTGCGGGGCCCGTAACGCTCAGCAGATAGAGATTGGCGATGGCGATATGCATGTAGACTTCGCTCGTCGAGCGCACACCCGGGGCCGGGCGCCACGCGAATTTCTCGGGCGGAGTCGCCTCGGCCAAGGCGATCAGTTGCCGGGACGCGTGTCCCAACTCGCCGTCATAGCCTTGCCAGAGCCCCTCCAGTTGCGCGTGCAGGAGCGAACAGCCCAGAGTCAGCGCCAGCAATACGGTTCTCATGCTGTCCTCCGCTGCCTCAGGACAGCGGCCGCCACCAGTCCCGCCACGAGGAAGCCCAGGATCTGCGAAGCCATGTAAGCCGCAGTGTAACTGGCCGGGAAGCCATACCAGTTCCAATACGAGACGTTCGATGGC
>Ga0265316_10000601_pt1 | contig 40160 bp, 44 predicted proteins | sample 4522metaG_FD_202092 | JGI IMG/M metagenome (GOLD analysis project Ga0265316, IMG submission 202092) | Rhizosphere microbial communities from Carex aquatilis grown in University of Washington, Seatle, WA, United States - 4-5-22 metaG | ecosystem: Host-associated > Plants > Roots > Rhizosphere >... | reverse complement strand
AGCGGTGGTTTTGGTTTTGAATCCGGCCCAGATTTTAGCTCAAGCCAGAGATTCGCAGAGAATTTCCGATTTGGGTAACGTCAAAAGCGCTATTGCTTTATATTTGGCAACAGCCACTTCGGCGACGATGACAGCGAGCACGACTTGCACCGCTACCGGCTGCACTGCTAATTGTTTTGCATCGACAAGCACTTTGGTTGTTGTCAGTTCAACGGTGATTACCGGAGCGGGCTGGGTTGGCGGAATCAACTTTCAATCAATATCGGCCGGTTCTCCTTTGGGCGCTTTGCCTCTTGACCCTAAAAATGACAGCACTTATTACTATGCTTACAGGGGAAGCACTGCCGGTTCGTTTAAGCTGGGCGGACGGTTGGAAAGTTCCAAATATCGAACAACAATGACTACCGACGGCGGGATCGCTAATAATTGCCCTTCAACTTTTACCGAAGAAACGTGTTTTTATGAAATAGGCACTAATTTGGCTTTGTAATATTTTTATAATTTGTTGTTGTCTTAAAGACCTCGATTATTTTTTTATCCCATTATATCTAAAGGGGAATTTTGGTATAATTAAGTAAATATAAAAATTAAAGCAACATCGTAATTACGGCGATTGTTGATTTTTAATAATTACATTTTACATTTTTTATGCTTTCTTTAGGCACTGCCAAATTAAAAAAACTAATAATAGACCAAGGGCTTGTTAAGCCCGAAGAGTTTGACCTCTTGGTTGAAGAAGCCGACAGAAAAAAACAAAATCTTGTCGACCTTTTGGTTTCGCGGGGTTTTATCACCGAAGATTATTTTTATACAATTTTAGCGGCTTCTTTGAAGGTGGAGAGGATAGATTTAAGGGCGCAAAAAATCGGTGAAGATATTTTGAATCTTTTACCGCGCGATTTAGCCCAGGCGAGACAGGCTTTAATTTTTAAAAAAGAAGACGATGGCACTTTGGACATAGCAATGGAAGACCCGACGAATTTAACCACTTTGGATTTTTTCCAGCGCCGGTTGGGGGCGAAAATAAAACCTTTTTTGGTTACCGACAGCGACCTTGAATGGGGATATTCTTTGTACGAAGCCCGAATTGCCCAGGATTTTAGAAAAATAATCGAAGATAACGTTGAAAATTCTTTGCGCTTGCATCTGAAAACCGACGAACAGCTGGCATCGGTGGCCGGAGAATTGCCGATTGTGGCCGTAGTGGATAACGTTTTAGCTTATGCGACTTCTTTGCGGGCTTCGGATATTCACATGGAAGCGGCCGAAGATTATTTCATAGTCCGATTTCGGGTGGACGGCATTCTTCGTGAGATTGTCAGAATTCCCAATGCCGCTCAGGCAGCAATTGTTGCCCGCATAAAAATTTTGGGTGGTTTAAGAGTTGACGAACATTCCCGGCCGCAGGACGGCCGTTTTCATTTTAAAACCGGCCAGCAGGTTATTGATTTGCGTGTTTCGGTGATGCCGACTTTTTACGGAGAGAAAGTAGAAATGCGTTTGTTGGCGGCGGCTCAGAAACCTTTGTCTTTTGCGGAAGTCGGAATGCTTCCCGATGATATTAAAATTTTGGAGGAAAATATTAAAAAAACTTTCGGAATGCTTTTGGTTTGCGGTCCGACGGGTTCCGGAAAAACGACAACGCTTTATTCGGTTTTAAATACTTTAAATCGGCCGGAAGTAAATATTGTCACCATTGAAGACCCGATTGAATACAATATCCGTTATGTTAATCAAACACAGGTTAACACGGCGGCGGATATTACCTTTGCCAACGGGCTGAGGGCTATTTTGCGCCAAGACCCGAACATTATTATGGTCGGTGAAATCCGCGACGACCAAACGGCGGAAATCGCCGTGCAGTCGGCATTGACCGGCCACTTAGTTTTGTCATCTTTGCACACCAACGACGCGCCGACGGCTATTCCGAGATTTATCGACATGAATATTCCGCCTTTTTTGGTGGCGGCGGTTTTAAATGTGGTTGTCGCCCAGCGCTTAGTCCGCCAGATACACAAAGATTGTATTGAGTCGTTTACGCCGGAAGAAGGAACGATAGAGGCTATCAAAAAACAGCTGATTGATTTAGGTTTGGGGACAGAAGTAGATGTTCCGAAATTATTTTACCACGGCAAGGGCTGTCCAGCCTGTAATTTTACCGGTTATTTGGGCAGAATCGCTATTTTTGAATTGCTTAACGTAACCGACGAAATAAGAAAATTGATTATCAGCCCGAATTTTTCTCTGGACGCTCTTAGAGAAACGGCTCGCAAGCAGGGGATGGTTTCCATGTTTGAAGACGGCCTGAAGAAGATTGAAAGAGGAACTACAACTATTGAAGAATTACTAAGAGTAATCCGCGAATAATTTTAAATTAATCGCCAGAATAAATAAAAATTATTAAATAATGAGATTCCACTACGTCGCTGGCGATTCCAGCGGAAAAATTGTAGAAAGCGAAGTTGAAGCTCAAGGCGTAGCGGAGGTTTTGGAAATTCTGGCCAGCAAAGGACTGAAGCCGGTTAATATCAAAGTTGTAAAGCTGTCAAAGGCGTTAGGCGGCGGGGGATTTTTTAGTCCGACAATCAACGAAACCGATAAAATTTTTTTGACGAGATATATAGGATTGATGTTGAAGGTCGGGACAGACTTGTTGCAGGCGATAGGGGTTTTGATAAACGACTTTGACAAGCCGGTGGTTAAATCGTTTTTAGGGGAGGTGCGTTCCAATCTTGAAAAAGGACAGCCGTTTTATCTTTCTTTTTCCAAGTATCCGAAATTTTTTAATACAGTGTTTATCAATTTAATAAAAGCCGGAGAGGCATCGGGTAACTTGGATAATATTTTGGAAGACATGAGTCTTTCTCTGGAAAAACAGCAGGATATAAACAACCGCATCCGGGGAGTTTTGGTTTATCCGATTTTTCTTTTGGTGGTTTCGTTTTCGATATTGTTTTTTTTGGTCAGCTTCGCTCTTCCGAAAATTGCGGCTGTTTTCCAGGGAAGCGGCTTCAAACCGCCGATTTTTTCGCAGATTGTTTTTGCGGTGGGATTATTTTTCGGGAAATACGCTTTGTTTATCGGCGGCCTTATTATAACGTCAGGGATAGCGATTTTTTATTTTTATAAAACTTCTATTGTTTTCAGAAATTTTGTTTTTAACGCGGTGACCGCTTTTCCCGGAGTCAAAAGCGTAATTATCAAACTGGCTTTGCAAAGATTTGCCGTCACTTTGGCTTCTTTAATTGAAGCTGGTTTGCCGCTGGTGCGGGGCTTAGAAATTACTTCCGAAGCGGTTGGTAATGAACAATTAAAAGAAGCTCTTCTGAGAATTTCCAAAGAAGGCATAAGCAAGGGTTTGACGGTCAGCGATGCGTTCAGAAGAGAAGCCGTTTTTCCGCGGGTGGTTGTTAATCTAATTGCGATTTCGGAGAAATCCGGCCATATGGAAGACGTTTTGAAAACTTTGGCGCATTTTTACGAAACGGAAACCGATACCGCGATAAAGTTTATGGTTTCTCTTTTAGAACCGACACTTTTGATGAGCATGGGTGTTATCGTCGGGTTAATAGCTCTTTCAATTATTGTCCCTATTTATCAATTAACGGCGAAGTTTTAGGAATGAAAAAAATATTTTCTATTTTTAAAAAAAATATCAATAAAAAAGACGGAGGATATGATTTTTCCGCCAATAAAATTTTTTATGAAAATAAAAATAATAATTTTTCGGCGGGATTTACTTTAATCGAGCTTTTGATAGTTATTGCAATCATCTCGACTATTGCCGTTACCATAAGTTTAAATCTTATGAATTACAGCAACCGCCAGAGTTTAGATTCGGCGGCGGTTAAAATAAACGCTTTTCTCAGAGACGCCCAAAATCGTTCTTTGACCCAGGAAGGCGGAAACCAATGGGGCATTCATTTCGCCAACAACGGCAACAGCGGCAATATGGTTGAGCTTTTCAGCGGCTCTAATTTTTCTTCCGGAACGGTAGTTAGTGTTTATAATCTGGCGGCGGCACTTGCTTTTATTGACCCGGATTCCGGTTCTTCCAAGGATATAATTTTTTCAAAAATTACTGGCTACCCGGATGCCTCCACGTCCGTTGTATTTTCTCTCAAAAATAACCCAACCCAAGCTTATACTGTGACCGTCAGCGGCGTCGGCCAGGTGGCGGAGAATTTTGGCACGATAGTTATTACCACTCGTCCCGATGTTCCTTCAAGCTTAGCTCTTTCTCCAAATGACCAGCAAATAATTCTTAATTGGAATGCTCCAGCAAGCGACGGCGGCTTGTCGATAACCAACTATAAAATTTATCGGGGAAACAGCCCAGGCGGAGAAAGCTACTTAACTACGATTGGAAATGTTTTGACTAACACTGATATGGGCCTGACCAATGGACTTACATATTATTACCAAGTTTCAGCGGTGAATGCTAAAGGGGAGGGAACGAAATCAGGCGAAGCCAGTGCTGTTCCCAATATTATTGCTCCGCCGGCTGCCGGTTTGGTAGCGACCGCTAATAATTCTTCCGGCTCTTATGTAGATACTTCTTTTGATTTGTCTGCGATTTTTACTTCAAGCCAAGCCGCGGTGACTTCCTGCCAATACACGATAAACGGCGGAACTAATTGGAATACGGCGACAGTTTCGGGAACGAATCCGACTTACACTTGCAGCCAGACCGGCATTACTTCTTCCGATGGAACTGTTTTGACTTTAAATATGCGAGCGACCAACAGCGGAGGCATGACTACGGCAACGTCAGTTGCCAGAACAGTGGACGGACTGGCGCCGAGCGACGGCAATTTAACCACTGTTTCCGGCGACGGGCAGGCTTCTCTTTCCTGGACAGCGGCTACCGATACCGCCAGCGGTTTGGCGGCGAGCAGCACTTATAAATTAGTTTTTTCCGCCAGCAGCACGCCAGCGGCTAATTGTTCTAACGGCAATCAAATTTATTCAGGAACCGGACTGAGTTACAACCATATCGGCCTGACAAATGGCAGCACATATTATTACCGGCTTTGCGCTTATGACGCGGTTGGCAATGTTTCAACCGGAGACACGGATCAAGCGACACCTTCGGCGGCTGGCCGTTATTGGATTGCCGGAACCGGAAACTGGAACGATACGGCCCATTGGTCTTTAACGCCGGGAGGAGCAAGCGGAGCGCCGATGCCGACTTCAACCGACAATGTTTATTTCAACGCCAATTCTTTTTCTACGTCCAGCCAAGTCGTGACGATAAACGTTCCGGCAATGGTGAAGAATATGAACTGGACCGGAGCCACCAAAAGTCCAATACTTTCCGGGTCGTCGACCTTAAACATCGCCGGCTCGTTAACTTTCATTTCCGGAATGACGGTAACTTATGCCACAATGGTTACTTTTTCGGCTACTTCCACGGGACAAACTATTTCTTTGGCCGGAAAAATGTTAGCCGGGGGCGTAACTTTTAACGGCGTGGGCGGCGGCTGGACTTTGCAGGATACTTTTAGTTCTAATAGCAACAATATAAACTTGACGGCCGGGTCTTTAAATACCAATAACCAAAATATTACTACTAACAGTTTCAGTTCTTCAGGCGCCAATACCAGTTTAGCCCTTGGTTCAAGCACAATTACTTGCACAAAGACTTATAACACGGGTTGGAGTTCAAGTATCGCCAGTTCGTCCTTTAACGCCGGGACAAGCCAGATTATTCTTAAAGATGGGGCCACTTTTTCCGGCGGCGGATTAACTTATAACAATCTTGTTCTTAACAACGTGGGCACGGTTACTATTTCAGGCGCTAATACTTTTAATAATTTGACCAGAACAGGCACAGGCTCTACTGACGTCTTGTCATTGAGCGCGAACCAAACAGTCAATGGCATTTTGTCTATCAATGGCAACAGCGTCGCTAACAGATTATTAGTGACATCGGACACAAATGGAACGCCGCGGACACTGACAGCCGCTACGGTTTCCAGCACGAGGGTGGATTTTAAGGATATCGTGGCGGCGGGAGGGGCGGCGCCTTTTTCCGGAACTAGTCTTGGCGATGCTTTGGGAAACAGTAACATTAACTTTACCGGAGCCGTGACTCGTTACTGGGTAGGCAACGGCGGCAGCTGGAATACCACTACTCATTGGGCGGCTACGAGCAACGGAGCGAGCGGCGCTTCAATACCATTGCCTCAGGACACGGTTATTTTCGATGCCAACAGCATTCCCACTTCGACTGTCCAGACGATTACCACTAATATGCCTCGGCTCGGGGAAGATATTGATTTTAGCGGCGTTGCTCATAGTCCGATTTTAAGTTTTGGCAGTACAGGAAATACTATCTATGGTTCTCTTACTCTGGGGAGTACCACGATTTCCGGCACCAATGCTCTCACTTTTAGTTCACGCAGCCCCGTCAATTTAACTAACGCCGGCCGAACTTTTACCAACGCGATTACCATAGACGCGCCGGGCGGCGAAGTAATTATGCAAGATGATTTTAAATCCAATAGCACCACGACGTTAACGCGTGGCACTCTGACCGCTAATAATAAAAACATTACTGCTGCCGCTTTTTCTTCTAATAATTCCAATACCCGCGCTATAAATATGGGGAGCGGCACTTGGACCGCAACCGGTTTTGCTACGGTTTGGGACACTGGAACTGCGACTAATTTAACCTTAAACCAAGGGGATTCCACTTTGCAGACAACTTACTCCGGCGGCAATGCCATGACAATCACAGCTGCCAGCAAGCCGATAAATCATCTTAAAATTACGGCGGGGACGGGCACGGTTACATTAAGCAACGTTTCTTGCGATGACCTTGATTGGACAGGATTTTCCGGAACTTGGGCGAATGGCGCCATTACTGTTGCGGGAAACTTTACGTTGTCGTCAGGCATGACTGCCACTGGTGGAAACGGGACTCTGACTCTAACGGCAACTTCGAGCAAAGCAATCACGAGCAATGGCAAGGTATTTGACAGGCCTGTCACAATGAACGGTTCCGGAGGGGCGTGGACACTTCAAGACGACCTTGTTATGAGCGCGGGGCAAACTTTAACGCTGACATCTACTAGCACTTTTGACGCCAATAACAAAAACGTCACTTGCGGTTTATTTTCTTCAAGCAATAGCAATACCCGCACCATTAATATGGGTAACGGAACATGGAGGTTGGCGGCCACGAGCACGGCAACTTTGTGGAATACTGGAACAGCGACAAATCTGACATTGAATTCTGCCAGTTCAACAATAGATATGACAAGCACTTCAACTAACGCCTTAACTTTTGCCGGCGGAGGAAAGACTTATTACAATGTTCAGAATATATCAACAGGCTTAGCAACGACGACGATATCCGGAGCTGATACTTTCAACAACTTTACGGTTAGCGGCGCGAAGAAAACAATCATCTGGACCAAAAATACAACATATACTTTCAAGGGAACTTTTTCCGCCACCGGTGCAGCGAGTAATTTGATTACTTTTAAAACAGACACCGGAGGAACAGTGGCGACTCTTTCGGCTCCGGCAAGCAGCACGATTTCTTGCAATTATTTGTCCATTAAAGACAGCACAACGACAGGCGGGGCAAGCTGGCATGCCGGAGCGAATTCAACCAGCACCGGAAACAATAATTGGATTTTCCCTTAAAGATTTTTAAGATGTTGCTTAACAGCCTGATAATTATTGACTATAATTAATTTAATGATGCGAATTAATAAGAAAGGCCAAGCCCTGGTAGAAATTCTTATCGGTTTGTTTGTGGCCGGAATTTTAATAACTTCGGCGACGGCGGCTGTGGTGGCGGTTTTGCGTTCTAATGTGGAAAGCAAAAATTTTCAAATCGCTTCTTCTTTAAGCCAGCAACTGGCAGATGGCGTTAAAACCGTTGCCGAGGCTGATTGGCACAATATTTACAGTAAAAGCAAGGGTTCAAACACGCAATATTTTGTAGCGGCTTCCGGCACGCAATTGGCTATTATTGCGGGAACAACAACGACGGTTGTCGGCAATATTTCTTATACGCAATTTTTTTCGGTAGAAAATGTTAACCGCCTTAACGGCGACATCAGCGCGGAACCGACATCGGTTGAAGACCCTTCAACCCAAAAGATTGTCAGCCACGCCCAATGGACCGAAGGCAGCCAGACGCCACAAGCGGCTTTAACGGTTTATCTGACAAGATGGCGCAATTCGGTTTCCCAGCAGAATAATTGGTCGGGAGGTAGCGTCCAACAAGAGCCTGTTAAGGATTTCGGTAAAAATTTTTCTTCTTCCACGGGAATAGATTATTCTTCAAGTTCGTCTATTTGTATTCAGGGAATTTCCTGTCCTTAATTTTTAAAAAGCGTAATTATTTTTTTTAATATTTTTTATTGCTGGGTTGACTTGCGATAGGCAGGTCATTATATTTATTATCTATGGAAGAACAAAATATTTCACCGGAAGAAATTAATTCCCCTAAAGAAACGGCGGAAAAACCCACCTCTGCTGAGACTATGGCGGGCGAGGATGAATTATTAAAATTCCAGAAAGAAAGAGACGAATATCTTGACGGCTGGAAACGGGCGAAAGCGGAACTGATAAATTACAAAAGAGAAGATGCTCAGAGATTTGAAGCGGTGTTAAAAATGGCGAACGAGGGATTGATTAGGAGATTGCTGCTGGTTTTAGACAGTTTTGATTTGGGTTTGTCTTCTTTGGAGAAAGACGGCCCGGCGCAGAAAGGAATGTATTTGATTCGTTCGCAATTAAAAGATATCCTTAAGTCCTGCGGTTTAGAGGAGATAGCAAGCTCAGTCGGACAATTGTTTAATCCGGCGGTGGCTGAATCGGTAGAGGAAGTGGAATCGGATGAGCCGAGCGGAACCGTAGTTGAAGAAGTCGAAAAAGGTTATTTATTAAACGGCCGGATAGTCAGACCGGCCAGAGTAAAAATTTCAAAATAAAGTATGTCAAAAATTTTAGGCATTGATTTGGGAACAACTTATTCGGCTATGGCGGTGATTGAAGGAGGGGAACCGAAAATAATTGAAAACGTTGAAGGCAACCGGACAACACCATCGATTGTGGCTTTAAGCAAAAGCGGAGAGCGGCTGGTTGGTTTATTGGCGAAGCGGCAATCGGTGACCAATCCGAAGAATACTATTTTTTCGGTGAAGCGTTTGATTGGCCGAAGATTTTCAGACAAAACAGTTCAATATGACAAAACTTGGTTTTCTTACGAGATAAAAGAAGGCGCTAACGGCGGAGTGGAAATAAAAATGGGAGACAGGTGGTATAAGCCGGAAGAAATTTCGGCGATGGTTTTGCAGAAATTCAAGGCGGACGCCGAAGCCAAATTGGGAGAAAAAATAGACGAAGCGGTTATTACCGTTCCGGCTTATTTTGACGACAGCCAGCGGCAGGCGACTAAAAACGCCGGAGAAATCGCCGGATTTAAAGTGCGGTTGATTTTAAACGAACCAACGGCGGCGGCTTTGGCTTATGGTTTTAACAAAGGGAAAAACGAGAAGATTATTGTTTACGATTTCGGAGGCGGAACTTTTGATATTTCTATTTTAGATGTGAGCAACGACGTGATTGAAGTTAAAGGCACGGGCGGGGACACTCACCTTGGCGGCGATGACTTTGATAAAAGAATTATGGATTTTTTGGTTGCGGAATATAAGAAGCAGGAAGGAATTGATATTTCTAAAGACGCGCTGGCATTGCAGCGTTTGAAAGAAGGGGCAGAACGCGCCAAGCACGAGCTTTCAACCGCTATGGAAACCGAAATTAATCTTCCTTACATATCTTCGGATGCAGCCGGGCCGAAACACTTTTTGTTTAAATTAACCCGAGCTAAATTGGAAGAGCTGGTCGGAGATTTAATTGAACGCTCGGTAAAATTAGTTGACGAGACTTTGAAAGAAGCTGGTATAAAGCCTTCTGATATTGAGCAGATAGTTTTGGTCGGAGGACAAACAAGAATGCCGGCAATACAGGAAGCGGTGAAGAAATTTTTTGGCAAAGAGCCGCACAAAGAAGTTAACCCCGATGAAGTGGTGGCGGCCGGAGCGGCGATTCAGGCGGGAATTCTTCAGGGAGAAGTTAAAGATATTTTGCTTTTAGATGTTTCTCCTTTGAGTTTGAGTATTGAAACAATGGGCGGAATCGCGACGCCGATGATTCCTAAGAATACAACAATACCAACGGCTAAAACCCAAGTTTTTTCCACGGCGGCTGATAACCAGACGGCGGTGGAGGTTCATGTCTTGCAAGGTGAGCGGGGAATGGCGGCTGACAACAAAACACTGGGACGATTTATTCTGGACGGAATTCCGCCGTCGGCTCGTGGTGTTCCCCAGGTAGAAGTTACTTTTGACATTGACGCCAACGGAATTTTGAACGTTTCCGCTAAAGATAAAGCCAGCGGCAAAACACAGTCTATAAAAATTGAAGCGTCTACTTCATTAAATAAAGAGGAAGTGGAAAAACTGAAACAGGAAGCGGCTCTTCACGCGGAAGAAGATGCCAAAAAGAAAGAAATGATAGAAGTGAAAAATCAGGCGGAAAGTTTGATTTATCTGACCGAGAAAACCATGAAAGAAAACGGCGAAAAGATTCCGGCAGAAGCGAAAACTTCTTTGACGGAAAAAATAGAAAAATTAAAAACGATTAAAGACGGCAGCAGCATTGAAGAAATCAAAACAGCGACCGAGGATCTCTCCAAGGCACTTCAAGATATCGGCAAGGGAATGTATAATAAGCAGTAATGGCAGATTTGTTGGAAAAAGAAAAAGATAGCGATGTTTACCAGTCGCCGGTTAAGTTTTTTTCTCTCTTTATTTTAGAGATATTTTTTGCATTTTTGATGAGCTTTTATTTCCGGCAACTGGGGGCTAGTTTTAGCGCCGGTAATTTGATTTGGTTTTTGGCCAGTTTCTGCTTGTTTGTTGTTTTTTCTTTTTTCTCCGCTCTTTTTATGAACGAAATTTTGTGGTCAAGTTTGGCTGCCGGTTTAGCCGTGCTTGCCGGATTGGCGGTTTTTTACGACCAATTTGGGACGCCTTTGGTTATTTTCGGACTTCTGGTTTTTTTTGTTTTATTCTTGGGAATCCGGGAACTGCGGGGGCAATTAGATAATGCTCTGAAGATAAGTTTTCCTAATTTGGTGAAGTCATTTTTGCCGAAAATCAGTTTAGCGATGGCGGTTCTGACAACGCTTTTTGTTTATCTTTTGTTTTTTACGAGAGCCGGTTTTCCGATTTCTTCGGATAATTTTAAATTTATTTTTTTGAAACCGGAAGAGAAATTGGTCGGCCTTTTTATCAATAATTTTAATTTTGACAAGCCGTTGGAGGCGATTTTATCGGATGTTTTTGAAAAGCAATTGCTGGCGCAGATACCGAATTTTTACCAGTTACCGGCGGCGACCCAACAAGCCGGCCTGGAAACGGTAAAGGCGCAGGAACAGAATTTTATAGGCAGTATAGATAAGTCTTTGGGTTTGAAAATAAACGCCAAAGAAACGGTTGATCAAGTTATTTACGATTCGCTTTCGGTAAAATTTAACCAACTTGGCGGAACTGCCCAAAGATTAATAGTAATAGGAATTTTGGTTTTGATATTTTTTTCAATTCAGTTTTTGCTTGTTATATTAAACTGGCTGCTTTTTCCGGTTCTGTTTATAGTTTATACACTTTTGTTGACACTTAAATTTGCCCGGATTAAATTAGAACCGAGAAGCAAGGAGGTTTTTGTCGTATAGTCTCTTTTAAGAAAATAAAAAAATGGCCCAAAAAGATTATTACAAAATTTTAGGAGTGGAACGCAACGCTTCGCCAGACGAAGTTAAAAAAGCTTTTTACAAGCTGGCGCACCAGTATCACCCGCATAAGGCCGGAAAAGACGAAAAGAAATTTAAGGAATTTAACGAGAAGTTTAAGGAAATAAACGAAGCGTATCAGGTGCTTTCTGATAAAGATAAGAGAGCTCAATATGACCGTTTTGGCCAGGTTTTCGAAGGAGCGCAACAGGGCGGAGGCGAGTGGCCTTTCGGTGCCGGCCAGGGTTTTGACCCGTCGCAAGGTTTTGGCGGTTTTGATTTTAACGGCAACATGGGTGACATGGGAGATTTAGGTGATATTTTTGAAACTTTTTTCGGCGGCGGTCAGCCGCGGCGGCGCACTTATCAACGCGGTTCGGATATTGAAGTTGCTCAGGAAATAACCTTGGAAGAAGCGTTTGCGGGCGTCAGAAAACATTTGGAATACAAGACTTCAATCAGTTGCGATAAATGCAAGGGTTTGGGTTATGACAAAAAAGAGGGGAAAATAACTTGTTCAACTTGCGCCGGACGCGGGGAAATCCGCGAGAATCGCAAAACTTTTTTCGGGACTTTTGCTCAAAATAAGGCTTGTCCGGAGTGTAAGGGTTTTGGCGAAGTTCCTAAAAAAGTTTGTCCGGAATGCAAAGGCGCGGGCAGGCAGGAGGGCGTGAGACAAGTTGACGTTGATGTTGTTCCGGGAGTAGGCAATGACCAGATTATAAAAGTGAAAGGAATGGGTGAGGCTGGCGAGCGGGGAAGCGAAACTGGAGACCTTTATATCAGGATAAAAGAAAAATCACATCCGTTTTTCAAACGCGAGGGCGACAATTTATTTGTTGCGGAAGATTTGAAATTAACCGAGGCGTTGCTCGGTAAGAAAATAAAAATTAAAGATTTAAACGGGCAGATGTTTGACGTTGATTTGCCGGTGGGGTTTAACTTTAAAGAGAGAATGCGGGTCGGAGGCAAGGGGATGCCGCACCTTCACGGAATGGGCAGAGGCGACCTTTATTTGGAATTTGACTTGAAACTACCGAAAAAGCTTTCGGAAAAAGCTAAAAAGATTATTGAGGAACTAGGCAAAGAAATCTAATGGAAATATTATTTTTTATTGTTATTTTAGTGGTATTGGTGGGTGGATTAGCGGCGATTTTTTGGTTTTTCAAAAGCCGGCTGGAAGCTCCGAAAAATGATGGGCAATCTTTGCTGATGCTCCAAAACCAGATTAATGAAATTACCAAAATGCTTGATAGTAAACTTGGCGAGTCAACAAAGAGCATGCAGAGTCAGTTTGGGGAGACGACAAGAATTGTGAAGGAGGTCACGGAAAGATTAACAAAACTTGATGAAACCAATAGGCAGGTGGTAAATTTTGCCGACCAATTAAAAAGTTTGCAGGATATTCTGAAAAATCCGAAACAACGTGGGATTTTGGGGGAGTATTACCTGGAAACGGTTTTGAAAAACGTATTGCCACCGGGCGCTTACAAAACACAATATCCTTTTAAGGACGGCACTATAGTGGACGCGGTTGTTATTGTAGACAAGCGGATTATTCCCATTGATTCAAAATTCAGTTTGGAAAATTACAACCGGATTCTTGGAACCAATGACGAGCTTGAAAAGAAAAAATATGAACGAGCTTTTATAAATGACTTGAAAACAAGAATTGATGAAACTTCAAAATATGTTAAGCCGGAAGAAAACACGATGGATTTTGCTTTTATGTTTATTCCCTCGGAGGCGGTTTATTACGATTTGCTGATAAATAAAGTCGGTTCTATTGACGATAGCTCCAATAATTTTATAAATTACGCCGGTCATAAAAAAGTGATTATTGTTTCGCCGACATCTTTTTTGGCTTATCTGCAGACTGTTCTTCAGGGGCTGAAGAATCAAAAAATTTCCGAACAAGCGCAGGGGATTATAAAGCAGGTTATAGTTCTAGAAAAACATCTTTTAACTTATCAGGATTATTTACAAAGATTAGGGAAAAATTTAGGGACGACGGTTAATATATATAACAGCGCTTATAAAGAATTCGGAAAAATTGATAAAGATGTTCTGAAAATAACAGCTGGCGAGGCCGGTGGGACAGTAGAACCTTTAATTTTAGAGCATCCGGAAAATGAAGAAGGGGAATAAAATCGCGGAATTTTATAAAAGTTTGGGCAGACCGGCTGGAGATTTTTGTTTGGAAAGACGGCAGCAGGATGTTCTTTTTGACGAAAAGTGGCTGCGATTTGTTAAATTGTCCGGCCTTTTTAGGCATCTGCCTTTTGTGGAATTTGTTTTCGGGGCTGGTTCAATGGCTTTAGGAAATGTTAATCAAAACTCGGATTTTGATGTGATTGTGGGAGTAAAATCAGGACGGATTTGGACAACGAGATTTTTTTGCATTTTAGCTTTTGATTTAATCGGCCGGAGGCGGAAGAAGCTTTCGCACAAAGAAGAGGCTTCCAATAAATTTTGTTTTAATCATTTTGTTTCTTTAAAAAGTTATTGTTTGCGCCCTCCTTACAATGTTTATTGGCAGGAGCTTTACAGGAATTTAGTTCCGATTTACGGACGAAAAGAAAAAATTCAGGAATTTTTTAAAGCTAATGGCTGGGCGGGCCTTCGCCATGCCGAAGCGGGCTCCGGCCTCGCGAAGGCAGGGGAGCAAATTTATTCCGATGATTTGCGGCATCGGATTTATGGGCCGAGTTTCTTGGGGATTTTTATGGAAAAGATTTTAACCGGCCGGATCGGAGATTTTACGGAAAAAGTTTTGAGAAAAATTCAGATTCAGAGAATCGAAAAAGGACTAAAAGACGGGTTGGGTTTTGAACCGCGGCTTTTTTTCAACGATGACGAGCTGGAATTTCATCCTGATACTTTAAGAATCAATAAATTGGTTTCCGATGAAAGGTAAAAATTTAATTTTTATTTTTGTTCTACTTTTCGTTTTTGATTTGTTGGTTTGGCGAACGATTGCTTTTGCTAAGCCTGCGGATAATTTAAATATTTATTTTTTGTCGGTGGGGCAAGGCGATAGCGAGTTGGTGGTTTTACCGGGTGGAATCAGGGTTTTGATAGACGGCGGGCCTAACGATAAAGTGTCTGATGATTTGGCTTCAATTCTGCCACAGACCGACCGCTATATTGATTTAGTGATTGATTCTCATCCGCACCCGGACCATTTTGTCGGGTTAATCAACGTTCTGAAATTTTATAAAGTCGGCGCGTTTATTTATAACGGCCGCGACGGCGGACCGGGCGCTTGGCAGGAGCTGTTGAAAGTTGCCGAGGAGAATAAAGTGCCGGTTGAAATTCTGGCGGCAAACGATAAAATTCGTTATAAAGACAGCGAGTTTGATATTCTTTCGCCGGATAAAAATTTTATTAACAAGAAAGATTTAAACGAAACAAGCTTGGTGGCGCTTTTGAAAAGTGGAAGTTTCAAAGCTTTGTTTGTCGGCGATGCCGGAGCGGAAGTGGAAAAATATTTATTATCCAAGAAAATTGATGTTAGCGCCGATGTTTTGAAAGTAGGGCATCACGGGTCAAAATATTCGTCAATTGAAGCTTTTTTACAAAGCGTGTCGCCGAAAATTGCGGCGATAGAGGTCGGGAAAAATACTTTCGGCCATCCGACCCCGGAAACCTTGAGCAGACTGGCTATAGTTGGAGCGAAAGTTTTCAGAACCGACAAGGATGGGACTATAAAAATTAGTTTGGCGGGAGATTCTTCGGAATTTCAAGTGTTTAAGGAAAAGTGATACAATTTAACTAATAAATTTAAACTTATGGAAAGAGTATATATAAAAGACCTTAAGGGCTATATCGGAAAGGAGGTAAGTATAAAAGGCTGGGTTGATGTCCGTCGGGACCAGGGCAAGCTTATCTTTTTTGATTTTCGAGATATGTCCGGTAAGGCGCAGGGCGTTGTTTTACCGAATGCCACCGAGGCTCACGAAGTAGGATCGAAATTACGGTCGGAGTGGGTTGTTGAGGTGAGAGGGAAAGTAAACCAGCGACCGGAAAAAGCTATACAGAAAGATAAGCAAAATGGCGATATTGAGTTGGAGATTATTGAAATGGTTGTATTAAATGAAGCTGAAGCATTGCCTTTTGATATTGCCGGAGACGGAAAAGAAATTAACGAAGAAGTGCGGCTTCGTTCTCGTTATATAGACCTAAGACGAAGCAGAATGCAGAAAAATATCCAAAATAGGCACAAAGCCATTCAATTTATAAGAGAGTTTTATTCTAAAGAAGGCTTTACCGAAATTGAAACTCCCTGCATGACTAAGTCAACTCCCGAAGGTTCCAGAGATTATATTATTCCTTCAAGACTTGAACGAGGAAAGTTCTACGCGCTTCCACAATCTCCTCAACAATACAAACAGCTTTTGATGGTTGCCGGATTTGAGAAGTATTTTCAGTTAGCTCGTTGTTTTCGCGATGAAGACACAAGAGGCGACCGCCAGCCAGAATTTACTCAATTAGATATGGAAATGAGTTTTGCTGACCAAGAAGAAATTATGGCTGTTAACGAAAAATTTATTACAAATCTTGTAAAAGAGTTGTATCCCGAAAAAGAAATTCAAGAACTTCCATTTCCACGGTTTTCTTATAAAGAGATTACGGAGAAATACGGCAATGACAAACCAGATATTCGCAAAGACAAGAATAATCCAAATTTGTTGGCATTTTGTTGGGTTATCGATTTTCCTTTTTTTGAAAAAGTAGATGGCGGCTGGACTTTTACCCATAATCCTTTTTCCGCTCCAAAACCAGAATACATTAAAGACCTGATGGAGGGGAAAAATATTGGCGATATAGTGGCGGCTCAGTACGACATGGTTCTTAATGGGTGTGAAATTGGCGGCGGCGGCTTGCGCAATCACAGGCCAGAAGCTTTAAAAAAAGTTTTTGAGATAATGGGTTATGCGCCCGAGAGAATAGAAAAGAATTTTGGGCATATGCTAAAGGCTTTGGCCGCCGGCGCGCCTCCGCATGGAGGATTAGCTTTTGGTTTTGACCGATTGATGATGTTGCTTCAGAACGAACCAAATATTCGGGAAATTATTGCTTTCGCAAAGACAGGAGAGGGAAAAGATTTAATGATGGAATCGCCTTCCGAAGTTGCGCCCGGACAGTTACGAGAATTGGGAATTAAGATTGAGGAAGAAGATTAGTTTTTCATAGATTCTGCATTTAAGAAGTATGGTTAAAAAAAATATAGAGAATGTTAATGTCGTATCTGGCGGCATTGCGCCGTTGATTCCGCCTTCTAAACTGAAGAGCGGGAAATTGGCTTTAAGCAAAGAAGCGGAACAGACGGTTATCGAGAGCAGGATACAAATTGAAAATATTTTGAGCGGCAAAGACATCCGCCTTTTGGCGATTGTCGGGCCGTGTTCTATTCACGACCCGGAAGCGGCTCTTGATTACGCCGGGCGGCTGGCGGAGTTGGCAAAAAAAACAGCCAAACATTTACTAGTGGTGATGCGCGTTTATTTTGAAAAGCCGAGGACAACTACCGGCTGGAAAGGCCTGATTATGGAGCCGGATTTTAAGGGAGCTGACATAGAGAAAGGTCTCAAAAATGCCAGAGAATTGCTTATCAAAATCAATAAAATTGGTTTGCCGATTGCCACTGAATTTTTAGACCCGATTGTTCCGCAATATATCGCGGATTTAATTTCGTGGGGAGCAATTGGAGCCAGAACTACAGAGTCTCAGACTCACCGCCAGATGGCGAGCGGGCTTTCGATGCCGATTGGATTTAAAAACAGCACCGACGGCAATGTTGCGGTTGCCGTGAACGCGGCGATTGCGGCAAGGGCTCCGCATTCTTTTTTGGGAATTAACGAATCGGGGAAAATTTCCGTTATTAATACCTCCGGAAATAAATGGGCGCATTTAATTTTGCGCGGCGGAAAAGAACCGAATTACGATTTGGACAGCGTTAAAAAAGCGATTGAAATGCTGGATGCGGCCAATATGAAATGCGCCGAAAAGTTGTGCGGCGCAAAAATTTTGGTTGACTGCAGCCACGGAAATTCTGGAAAAGAATCAGCAAAACAAATTGACGTTTGCCGAAACGTGGTTAGCCAAGTTGCGGCCGGCAATAAACGAATCGCCGGTTTTATGCTGGAAAGCAATATTAATCCGGGCCGGCAGGAAATTTCTCCGGAAATGAAATATGGAGTTTCGGTAACCGATTCCTGTATCGGCTGGGAAGAAACCGAAAAATTACTTTTGGAAGTTGACGAAGCTTTAAAATCGTTAATTAATTGATAATCTCTTTTGAAAAATTGCTATACTGATATTAAGGAGGCTATAATTGCACTTTTAAAATTTATTTAAAAGGAGGTGGCCAATGGATGATACAGAAAAGTATTACGATTGGATACATTACATTGAAGATAAACTAGTAACAGAGTTAGAAAAAGATTTTGGAAATAAATTTGTCCGAGCCAAGGAATTAATTGAAGGAGCGGAAAAACACAGCGAGGCAATGCTCAAGCAAGGCAAGCCTTATGGTGCGCCGGAAGAATTTTGGAAACCGGCAGTATGCGAAATCGTTTGCAAAGGAGTTGTTTGTTATCAACGTTGGGAAGAAAAAGATAGAGCTATTGAAAAGAAAGTTGAAGAGATAGCTGAGAGTTTTTGGAATTCAAGACATCATCGGTTTCTTCGGTATTTTTTCGCCCAAATAGGCGTAGGGATAGCTATTGAAGAAACTCCCGGACAGGTAGCGCTTTACGCTACTGTCAGGCTGACACCTCCGCCGAAGAACCAAGTACCGGCTTGATATTATGCCGTTGAAAAAAAGAGTTCCGATTAATCGGAGCTCTTTTTTAATTTTTTGAAAATGAAAAAAGCCCCCTCTGTTTTATTAGGGGCTTCTTTCATAACCTCGCTTTGAATTTAAATCCTGATAAAAAAATCAGGTGGGTGAACTCAGTTTTAGCCCAAGAGCTAAAACGATTCGTTCTCCCTTTTAAATTTAAATTGTGCAGGATTTAATCTTTGGCGAGGTTAATATCATTATACCAAATCCAGCAAAAAATCAACAACTCAAGACTTGATATTGAACAGCTGAAGGGAGTTTTGAAAGGTTTGTTCGGCCACTTTTTCCAAGGATATTTCGCGGATATCGGCTATTTTTCGAGCGATGAATTTGATATAGGCAGGTTCGTTTCTTTGGCCGCGGCGGGGAACCGGCGCCAGATAAGGGCAATCGGTTTCAATCAGAATTTTTTCCAAGGGCATGTCCTTGATGATTTGGTCATAATCGGAAGAGTAGGTGATGATGCCGGTAAAACCCAGATAAAATCCCAGTTCTAAATATTTTCCGGCTTGCTGGCTGTTGCCGGAAAAACAATGGATAACCCCATGCGGTTTGTAAGCCGAAGCTTGTCTGAGTAATTCTATCAGTTCGTCGTAAGCTTCGCGGCAGTGGATGGTGAGCGGCAATTTTAATTCCGCGGCTAATTTTACGTGTTCTAAAAATAATTCTTTTTGTTTGGTCCGTGATTCAATATTTTTGACGTGATGATAGTCCAGACCAGTTTCGCCAATGACGACAACTTTAGCGGAATTTTTAGCTAAAGCTAAAAATTTTTGGTAATCAAAGTTTTCTTTTTCAACATCGGAAGGATGAAGGCCAATAGCAGCCCAAACTCCGGTTTCGTATTTTTCGGCAATTTCAATAGCGAGCTGGCTGTAATCGTATCCACAGCCGACATTGACCATCCATATTTTTTCGGCAAGACAGCGTTTTATTATTTCTTCGTAATCGTTTTTGAAGTTTTTGAAGTTAAGATGGGCGTGGGAGTCAAAAAACATATTAAGATTTTACCCTAAATTTAGGTAATTTAAAAACGAATAACCGGCGCAGGGCGGGGGAGAGTTGTCTTGTGGCTGTTGACAGAAAATTGCCCGGTTTGATATTATATACCTATACCTAGGGTCGGGGTGTAGATAAAGAAAAATATTTATTAAATTATGATTAATCAAAAAGAAAAAACTCTAATTAATTTTAAGAAGACGCAAGGCTTGATGGCGAAAATTATCAAGATGGTTGAAGCTAATGAATATTGCATTGATATTATGCAACAAAACTTGGCGGCAATCGGCTTATTAAAATCGGCGCACCAGATGTTGATGGAAAACCACCTTAACACTTGCTTCAAAAATGCTATGTCAACAAAAAACGAGAAAAGAAAGCAGGAGATGATTGAAGAGATATTAAGCGTTTCCAAGCTGTGTAATAAATAACTCTAATTAACTAATAGATTAAAAATATGGAAGAAAATAATCTTAAGGATTGTTGTTCAAATGAAGTAAAAATTAGTCCCGCGGCGAAGAAAGGTTTTTTGTCGGGGATATTATACGGATTAATTCCCCATGTTTTCTGTATTGCTTTTGTGCTTTTTTCAATAATCGGAGCGACGACGGGCGCGCTTTTGTTTAAGAACTTTTTGTTAATTCCTTATTTTTTCCAATTTTTAATTGCTCTTTCTTTTGTTTCGGCAACTATTTCGGCCATATTTTATCTTAAAAGAAACGGGATTTTATCGTGGCAGGGAGTAAGAAGGAAAAAAGGTTATTTGGGTATTCTTTACGGGACTACGCTGGCGGTTAATTTGTTGTTTTTCTTCGTGGTTTTTCCGGCGGTGGCTAATATAGGCTCGGTTTCTCAGGTGGCGGCTACGACGGAAAATCCGAACTCTTTAGCTTTACTGACGATAGCTGTTGATATTCCTTGCTCCGGACACGCACCCATTGTTATTGGCGAGGTGAAAGGGTTAATCGGCGTAAATGACGTTAAATTTGAATTGCCGAACATTTTCAAGATTAGTTATGACAAGGAAAAAACTTCACCGCTAGCGATATTGTCTTTGAAGATTTTTAAAACATTCAAAGCAACTATAAAATAAAAATGAAAATAATCTTTAAAATTAGCGGTATGCATTGCGCCAGTTGCGCCGTTAATATTGAAAGTTTCATCAGAAAAGAGGCGGGGATTAAATCAGCCAGCGTTAATTTCGTTTCGGAAAAAATTTATCTGGAGTTTGACGAGAGCAAAATCAGCGCCGAAAAAATAAAGAAAATAATCGAGAAGATGGGCTATAAAATTTCGGAAGACAGCGCAGAACAAAACGGAGCTCATCACGACCATCACAAATTGGAAAAAGAATCGGAAATAAGAGAATTAAAAAATCGTTTTATTTTAGCTTTTATTTTCGGCTTGCCGATTATTTATATGGCAATGGGAGGGATGTTGGGTTTGCCGATGCCAGTGGTTTTTGAAAATTACGGCACGGTTATACAGCTTATATTATCAACGGGGGTAATTTTGAGCTGTTTTAATATATGGAGTTCGGGTTTTAAAAGCATATTGAGGCTTAATCCGGATATGGATTCTTTGGTTTTTATCGGAACGGCTACTGCTTATTTTTATAGCTTGGTTGTTTCGGTTTTTTATTTTTTGGGACGCCAGGCGAATCCGGAGAGTTTATATTATGAAAGCGCAGTTTTTATTCTGATTTTTATTTCTTTGGGAAATTATCTGGAAGCGATTACTAAAGGGAAAACCAGCGAGGCGATTAAGACACTGGTCGGGTTGGCGCCGAAGACAGCCACTATTATAAAAGACGGAAAAGAAATTGAAATTCCGGTGTCTGAAGTTAAGACAGGAGATATTGTTTTGGTCAGACCTGGCGAGAAAATTCCGGTTGACGGCGTGGTTGTTGACGGATATTCAGGCGTGGACGAAAAAGCCATTACCGGGGAGAGTATTCCGGTTGAGAAAAATAAAGGCGACGGGGTAATCGGGGCAACAATAAACAAAACCGGGGTTTTGAAGTTCAGGGCGACAAGGGTGGGGAAAGACATGATGCTGTCGCAGATTATAAAAATCGTGGAAGAGGCGATGGGATCAAAGGCGCCAATTCAACTTTTGGCGGATAAAGTTTCTTTTTATTTTGTTCCGGCGGTAATTATTATCGCCATTTTTTCGTTTACTATATGGCTTTTGCTGGGACAGCCATTAACCTTTGCTTTGACGATTTTGGTGGCGGTTCTAATTATTGCTTGCCCGTGCGCTCTGGGTTTGGCCACTCCAACGGCGGTGATGATGGGAACAGGCTTAGCCGCGAAGAACGGGATTTTGATTAAAAGCGGGAAGGCGCTGGAGATGGCGCGCAAGGTTAAAATTATAGTTTTTGATAAAACCGGAACTTTGACCAAAGGAGAGCCGAGCGTTACCGATGTAATTAAAATAAAAAATGAAGTTAGTGAAGATTTAATTTTGAAAATGGCTGGTTCGGTTGAAAGAAATTCAGAACACCCTTTGGCGCAGGCGATTATAAAAAAATCCAGCGAGAAAAAAATAGAATTATCTGATGTCAGTAATTTTGAGGCGATTCCCGGGAAAGGAGTCCGGGCTGAATTCGCGGGAGAAAAAATATTTTTAGGAACCAAGAAATTGATGGCGGACAATAAAATTGAAGTCGGTCCAAAAACCGAAGAGAAAATTTATGATTTGGCGGTTGCGGGGAAGACAGTGATGATTTTGGCCGACGGGAAAGAAGTTTTCGGGCTAATTGCCGTAGCGGACACTTTAAAAGAATATTCGAAAGAAGCGGTGGAAAAATTGCACAAGATGGGAAACGAGGTGGCGATAATTACCGGCGACAACAAACAGGTGGGCGAGGCGATAGCGAAACAATTAGGAATTGATTATGTTCTGGCGGAAGTTTTGCCGCAGGAGAAATCGGAGGAGATTAAAAAGTTGCAGGCGAAAGGGAACGTGGTGGCGATGGTGGGGGACGGCATTAACGACGCGCCGGCTTTGGCGCAGGCGGATTTGGGAATCGCTTTGGGTTCGGGAACGGACGTGGCGATAGAAACCGGAGAAATTGTTTTGATAAAAGACGATTTGCGGGACGTGATAAAGGCGATTGATTTGAGCAAATACACTTTGAAAAAAATAAAGCAGAGCCTTTTCTGGGCGTTTTTCTATAATGTTATCGGGATTCCGGTGGCGGCGGGCGTTCTTTATCCTTTTACCGGTTGGCTCTTGAGTCCGTCGGTGGCGGCGGGAGCAATGGCTTTTTCTTCGGTTAGCGTTGTTTTGAACGCGCTTTCAATGAGAAACTATAAAAAATAAAAAAACACGGATATCGTGTCTTTTTTGTCGGGGTGCCGGGAATTGAACCCGGTCTACATGCACCCCATGCATGCGTACTGCCGGTATACTACACCCCGAAATTTAATTTAGGATTTAGTTTTACTCTGAGTTTTAATGCAGCGAACGCAGGCTTTTACTCTTTTTTTGGAAGGCAAAGTAACCCACTGGAGGTTCGGGTGTTTTCTTTGGCTACAGGTGGGATTGTAATTTCCGCGAAGTTTTCTTCTGACTCCACCCATGACCGATATTTTTTCACAAAAATAGCATTTCATAATACTCTTTATATTAAAAGGTTGTTATAATAAAATCAACTCGTCCGGCAAGCGAACGTTCGGATATAATATAGTAATAAAATTAATATGTCCAATACGACTATTCAAATTTTTCAACTGATTGTTTTGTACGCCTCAATGGTGATTCACGAAGTTTCGCACGGCTTGATGGCCTACAAACTGGGAGACCCGACCGCAAAATTGGCTGGCAGGCTGAGTTTTAACCCTTTAAGGCACATTGACCCGTTCGGCACGGTGATTTTGCCTTTATTTCTTTTGCTGGTTGGCAGCCCTTTTGTTATTTGTTATGCCAAACCGGTTCCTTTTAACCCCAATAATTTCCGCGACGTTAAAAAAGGAATAATACTGACGGGCATGGCCGGGCCTTTATCAAATATTGGTTTGGCGCTTATTTTCGGGATTTTAATAAGAGTGTTTGGCGTTTTCGGAATTTTGTCTCCTTCTTTGGCAGTTCTTTTGTTTGTAGTTGTTTATCTGAATCTGTTACTGGCATTTTTTAACCTAGCGCCGTTTCCGCCTTTTGACGGACATCATTTGTTTTTGTCGGTTTTGCCGGAAAAATTTTCCGGACTTAAAAATTTTTTGATGACAAATTATATATTTTTGATGTTTGTCTGGGTGTTTTTTGTTTTTCCTTATTTAATCGTTCCTCTGGTTTATCAGCTCTCGTTAATTTTTGCCGGAAATTCGTTCGGGTTTTAATATGAGCAAAATCGGGCATGGGGTTGACAATGCCTTTGTATTTCTGCTAATTTTAAGAAATACGTTTTAGTTCAATTAAAGATTTATGCCTACAATTCATCAATTAATTAAAAAAGGAAGAGTGGTTCCGGTCAGAAAAGGAAAGTCCCCAGCTTTGGGTTTCTATTTTAATAATCTTCAAAACCGGCCGACTAATTCCGTTTCGCCTTTTAAGCGGGGAGTTTGTCTGAAGGTTTTTACCACGACTCCGAAAAAACCAAACTCAGCTTTGAGAAAAGTGGCTAGAGTAAGATTGAGCAACGGCAACGAAGTGACAGCTTATATTCCGGGCGAAGGTCATCAGCTTCAGGAGCACTCGGTAGTTATGATTCGCGGAGGCAGAGTAAAAGACTTGCCGGGTGTGAGATATCACATTGTCCGCGGAATTTTAGACACCACCGGAGTTGAAGGCAGAAGACAACAGAGGTCAAAATACGGAGCTAAACGCCCGAAAGAATCCGCTAAATAAAATAAAATGCGTAAAAAACAAGTTTATAAAAATAGAAAAATGCGCCAGCCGGATATTGTTTTCCAGAGCCTGACAGTGGGCCGGTTTATTAATTATTTAATGTATGAAGGTAAGAAGTCTATCGCCGAAAAAATATTTTATGGCGCTTTTGAGAATATCAAAAAGATAACTCAACAGGAGCCGTTGAAGGTTTTTGAAAAAGCGATGGAAAACGCCAGTCCTTTGGTGGCTGTAGTTTCGCGGAGAGTCGGAGGAGCCAACTACCAGATTCCGATGGAAGTAAGGCCGGAAAGAAAATTCTTTTTAGCAAGCCATTGGATTATTGCGGCGGCCAGAGGAAAGAAAGGAAAAACCATGGCGGAGAACTTAGCGGAAGAAATTATTTCTGCGTCTAAAAACGAAGGAGCGGCTATTAAAAAGAAACAAGACATGCACAGAGTAGCGGAAGCTAACCGCGCTTTTGCTCATTTCGCCAGATAAAATGCGCCAATATCCACTAGAAAAATATCGAGACATCGGTGTCATTGCTCATATTGATGCCGGAAAAACAACCGTATCAGAACGGATTCTTTTTTACACTGGAGTTTCTCATAAAATTGGCGAGGTTCATGAAGGGGAGACTGTTATGGACTGGATGGAGCAGGAACGAGAACGAGGAATCACTATTACATCAGCAGCTACGACTTGTTTTTGGAAACCTACTTATGGCGGCGAAGAGCACCGCATTAACTTAATTGATACACCAGGACACATTGATTTTACTGTTGAAGTTCAGCGTTGTTTGCGCGTGCTTGACGGAGGCGTTGTTGTTTTTGATGGAGTTTCGGGAGTGGAACCGCAATCGGAAACAGTGTGGCATCAGGCGGATAAATACGGAGTTCCGCGTATTTGTTTTGTAAATAAACTTGACCGAATGGGAGCTGATTTTGAAAAAACTTTACAGTCAATCCGGGAAAGATTGCATCCGAAAACAGCGGTGCTCCAGTGGCCAATAGGCGCTGAAGAAAAATTTGAAGGAGTAATAGATTTGTTGAATTTGAAAGCTTTTTATTTTGAAGGCGATCACGGAAACGATATAATCACTAAAGAAATTCCGGAAGATTTGAAAAAAATAGCCACAGAGAAAAGAGAAAAATTAGTGGAAATGATTTCTGAAACCAATGACGGTTTATTGCAACGTTATTTGGAAGGACAGGAAATCAGCATTGCGGATTTGAAGAAAGCCTTGAGGGCTTCTTGTTTGAAAGGGGAGTTGATCCCGGTTTTTTGCGGAAGCGCTCTTAAAAACAAAGGCGTTCAGCTGATGCTTGACGGCGTTATTGATTATTTGCCTTCGCCCTTGGATTTGCCACCAGTAAAAGGCAATAATCCTGATACCCTGAAAGAAGAAGAGAGGTCGGCAAAAGACGACCAGCCGTTTGCGTCTTTGGCTTTTAAAATTGCAACCGACCCATTTGTCGGTTCGCTGACTTTTTTTCGCGTTTATTCGGGGACTTTAAAGAAAGGTTCTTATGTTCTTAATGCCAGTAAAAATTCCCAGGAAAGAATCGGGCGTATTTTGCGAATGCACGCTAACCACCGGGAAGAGGTAGATGAAATTTGCGCCGGAGATTTGGGAGCTTTTGTCGGTTTAAAAAACACAACCACTGGAGACACAATTTGCGATATTGAACATCCGATTGTTTTGGAAAAAATTGTTTTCCCGGAACCAGTTATTAATATTAGGATTGAGCCGAAAACTAAAGTTGACCAGGAAAAAATGTCTATGGCTTTACATCGGCTGCAAGAAGAAGACCCAACTTTTAGAGTGGTTGGTGACCATGATACAGGGGAGACAATTCTTTGGGGAATGGGAGAACTTCACTTGGAAATTTTGGTTGACCGCATGAAACGGGAATTCGGAGTTGAAGCCAGTGTTGGCCGGCCGCAAGTTGCTTATAAAGAAACAATTGTTGGAAAAGCTGAAGCCGAAGGGAAATATATCAAACAATCAGGAGGCCGCGGACAATACGGCCATGTTTGGCTTAAAGTTGAGCCGCTTGAGAGGGGTAAAGGTTTTGAATTTGTTAATGCTATTAAAGGCGGTGTGGTTCCTTCAGAATTTATTCCGGCTATTGAAAAAGGAGTTAAAGAAGCAACCGATAAAGGTGTTTTGGCCGGCTATCCTTTTGTTGACGTGTTGGTTACGGTTTTTGATGGTTCTTACCACGAGGTTGACTCTTCGGAAGCGGCTTTCAAAATCGCCGGTTCAATGGCTTTCCAGGAAGCAGCTAAAAGAGCGAAAACAATTTTACTGGAGCCGGTGATGAAGGTGCAGGTTATTACTCCGCCTGCTTTTTTGGGAGAAGTTAACGGCGACCTTAATTCCCGCCGAGGTAAGATTGAAGCGATGGGCGAGAGAGTCGGAATTAACGTTATTGACGCGAAAGTTCCGTTGTCAGAGATGTTCGGCTATGCCACTAATATAAGGTCAATGACACAGGGCCGAGGCAGTTTCACTATGGAATTTAACAGTTACGAAGAAGTCCCGAAAAATATTGTCGCTCAGATTGCCGAGGGGAAGAAGTAACCGTTTGATTAGCTAGGGGAATTGACAACAAAGAAACTTCATTATAAACTAAATTGGTCGTATATTATAAAAACAAAAATTAAAGGTTAAAAACTCAAAACTTAAAATAATATTGTTATAAGTTTTAAGTTTTTTATTATTAAATTTAATTAATCAAAAATATGGCAGAAAAAGCAAAATTTATTAGAAACAAGCCACACGTTAACGTCGGAACAATCGGACACGTTGACCACGGAAAAACTACCCTAACGGCGGCGATCATGAACGTTTTGAAATTAAAAGGTTGGATTCAAAAAGCCGAATCCATTGACCAAATCGATAATGCTCCGGAAGAAAAAGCCCGTGGTATTACTATTGCTATTCACCACTCCGAATACGAAACCGAGAAAAGACACTACGCCCACATTGACTGTCCGGGACACGCTGACTATATCAAAAACATGATTACCGGTTCCGCTCAGATGGACGGAGCTATTCTTGTGGTTTCCGCCGCTGATGGCCCGATGCCCCAGACTCGAGAACACATTATTCTTGCTCGTCAGGTTGGTGTTCCGAAAATTGTTGTGTTCTTAAACAAAGTTGACCAAGTTGACGATAAAGAACTTATTGACTTAGTGGAATCTGAAGTCAGAGAGCTTTTGAAGAAATACGAATTCCCGGGAGACGAAGTTCCGGTTATCCGCGGTTCCGCTCTTAAGGCTTTAGAAGCCAAATCTATTGAGGATCCAGCTTGTCAGCCGATTCTTGATTTAGCAAAAGCGCTTGACGAATATATTCCTGACCCGATTAGAGAAACCGATAAGCCTTTTCTTATGCCGATTGAAGATATTTTCAGCATTGAAGGCCGAGGAACGGTTGTGACCGGAAGAGTGGAAAGAGGAATAGTTAAAGTTAATGAAGAAATTGAATTGGTTGGATTAAAACCGACTTCCAAAGCGACGGTTACCGGAATTGAAATGTTCAACAAAATGTTGGACGAAGGCCAAGCCGGAGAAAACGTCGGAGTTTTGCTCCGCGGTTTGAAGAAAGAAGATGTGGAACGCGGCCAGGTTATCGCTAAAACCGGCAGTGTCACCCCGCACACCGAATTTGAAGCCAGTATTTATGTCTTGAGTAAAGAGGAAGGAGGAAGACACACTCCGTTTTTTACAGGATATAAGCCACAATTTTATATCCGAACTTGCGATATTACAGGAGAAACAACTTTGCCAGCCGGAATGGAAATGGTAATGCCCGGCGACACTGTTAATGTTGTTATCAAGCTTATTGCCCCAGTTGCCTTGGAAGATAAACAGCGTTTTGCTATCCGCGAAGGAGGTAAGACCGTAGGCGCCGGCGCGATAACCAAGATAATCAAGTAAAGCATTTTTATGGTTAAAGCTCTTAAAAAAATTGCCGAAGGAGAAGACAAAGAAAGGCTGAGATTAAAAATCAAAGCTTACGATCATAAACTGATTGATAATTCTTGCCGGCAAATAATTGAAGTAGTTGAACGCCAGGGCGGGAAAATCGTCGGACCGGTTCCTTTGCCGACAGAATTCCGACGCTATACTGTTAACCGTTCAACGTTTGTCCATAAAGACGCAAGAGAGCAATTTGAAATGCGGGTTCATAAGCGTTTAGTAGACATTATTAATCCCAATCAAAAAATAATTGAATCCTTGTCAGGCCTTAACCTGCCGGCGGGGGTTGATGTTGAAATAAAAATGATGTAATATCACATAAATTGTTTTAGGGTATTAGCAAAAAATTATCCATTAGATAAGCATCGGAAGAAAATCCGTAGCTACTGAAGGAGTAACAACAACCAGCTAATCCCTGGTTGTTTTATTTCTAAAAAATAAAACAAAATTTATTCTGATAGGTTTGTAAAAAAATATGGAATTAATTAAAGGAAAAAAATTGAAAATGAGCCAGATTTTTAAAGACGGGAAAGTTGTTCCGGTTACTTTTATAAAAGTTGCCGATGCTGCCGTTTTTGAAAATTTTAAAGAAGGCGAGCTGGTAAAAGTGACCGGCATCAGTCGCAGTTTGGGATTCCAGGGCGTAGTTAAGCGCTGGGGTTTTCATGGCGGTCCTCAGACTCACGGCCAGAAAAATCGTTTAAGAGCTCCGGGTTCAAGCGGTGCGACAGCTCCGCAGCGAGTTTTGAAAGGCAGAAAAATGGCCGGCCGAACCGGTGGTGTTCAAAAAACAATCAGAAACCTGGAAGTGGCTCTTTTGGATAAAGATAATGCAATTTTTATGATAAAAGGCGCAGTTCCGGGCTATAAAAATTCAGAAGTAAAAATAAGAAAAGAAACAACCTATCGGGCGCTAAAGAAAGCCACGGCGGCTAAATAAAAAAATGAAAGCAGATTTATTAAATAAAAAGAACGAAAAAATCGGAACGGTTGAATTGCCGGAAGATATTTTCGGCGTTGAATGGAAGCCTGATTTGGTTCACCAAGCCGTGACGGTTCAGGTTGCCAACCGACGAAGAAATTTGGCCGACACCAAAGACAGAAGCGAGGTCAGAGGGGGGGGCAAAAAGCCGTGGAGGCAGAAAGGCACCGGCCGGGCAAGACATGGCTCTATACGTTCGCCGTTATGGAAAGGAGGAGGCGTAACCTTCGGCCCTATTTCAGAGACGAACTATTCTAGAAAGATTAACAAGAAAATGAAAAATTTGGCGGTTTTAAGCGTTTTTTCAAAAAAATTAAAAGACCAGGAAATTAAAATCGTTGACGATCTTAATTTGGAGGACCACAAGACAAAAAATTTCGCTAGTTTGGTTAAAAATTTTGTTTCGGGCAAGGAAAGCGCTTTGTTTATTCCGGCCAAAGACAACAAACATATCAATATGGCGGCCCGCAATATAAAAAAAGTAGGAGTGTTGAGCTCAGATTCCATAAACATTTACGATTTGTTAAAATATCAAAAAATTATTTTGGACCAAAATGCGATTGAAATAATAACCAAACATTACAGAGTATGAGAATGATAATCAAAAAACCAATAATCAGCGAAAAAACGATGGACTTGAGCACTTTGGGCAAGTACGTTTTTCAGGTTGACCGACAAGCCAGTTCCCACCAGATTAAAAAAGGCGTGGAAGCGATTTACAAGGTTAACGTGGTAGCGGTTAATATCATCAACCAGAAAGGAAAAATGAAAAGATTGGGCCGCGCTGCAGGACGGACGCCGTCTTTCAAGAAAGCCATTGTCACTTTAAAGAAAGGGCAGGTAATTGACATTCTGCCTAAATAAAAATATGGGTATATCATTATTTAAAAAAATACAAAAGTCAGCTGGAAGAAATTCCCGCGGAGTAATAACAGTCCGACACCAGGGCGGAGGCCACAAGCAGTTATACCGCATGGTTGATTTCAAGCAGGACAAATTTGATATTCCTTGCCGAATTGAAGGCATTGAATACGACCCTTACAGAACCGGCCGGATTGCACTGGTGGTTTACAAAGACGGCGAAAGGCGTTATATTTTAGCTTCACGCGAAATGAAAGCGGGAGACCAGATTATTACTTCAGCCAATGCTCCTTTAAAGCAGGGAAACCGCACTCAATTAAAACGCATTCCAGTGGGAAGTTTTGTTTACAGCGTGGAACTTTTTCCAGGCAAAGGCGGACAGTTGGCTCGTTCTGCTGGTTTGGGAGTCCAAGTTTTAGCCAACGAAGAAGGATATACGCATTTAAAAATGCCATCGGGAGAAATCAGAAAAGTTTATTGGGACGGCTATGCAACTTTAGGCCAGGTTTCTCACGAAGGACACAATTTGGAAATTATCGGAAAAGCCGGACGTTCGCGGTGGTTGGGAATCAGACCGACAGTTCGAGGAACCGCCATGAATCCTTGCGACCATCCTTATGGAGGAGGTGAAGGTAAACAGCCGAGAGGAACCAGACGCCCGAAGACTTTGTGGGGCAAGATTACGGGAGGCCACAAGACAAGAGACAAAAAGAGAGCGTCTTCTAGATTAATTATTAAAAGAAGAAAATAAAAAACAAAAATGAGCAGAAGTAGCAAAAAAGGCCCATACGTTGACCCGAAGCTTTTAAAAAAAATAGCTAAGTTAAAGTCGGGCGACCCAACAGTTATTAAAACGTGGTCAAGAGATTCCGAAGTTTCTCCGGAGATGGTAGGATACAGCTTCGGCGTTCACAACGGAAAGATTTTTATAACAGTTATAATTTCGGAAGAAATGGTTGGCCAAAAGTTGGGTGAATTTTCACCAACTCGAAGATTTACCAAGCACGGAGGAAAGATTCAAAAAGATTTAGACCAGAAAACCGAAGTAGCAAAACAGGAAGCAAAAACACCAGCTAAATAAATATGAAAACGCAGTCAGCACAATTAAATTATCTGAAAATCAGCGCGAGAAAAACTCGGTTAGTTACTGATTTGGTAAAGGGTTTGCCGGTTAATGAAGCCGAGGCCCAGCTTTTAATTTTGCCGAACAGAGCCAGCAAGCCGCTTTTAAAATTATTGCGGTCGGCGATGGCGAATGCCAAAAATAACCAACAGCTCATAGTTGACAGATTAATAGTGAAAGATTTCCGGGTTGACGTTGGCCCGATGCAAAAAAGGTGGCGGACGAGAGCACGGGGGGCAATGGCTGAAATTCAAAAAAAGAGTTGCCATGTTACTATAGTTTTGGAAGAATCAGAAAAAGAAATTCCGTTGAAGTTTAAATTCTCCCCGAAACCGAAAAAAGTTAAAACCGAAGGAAAAAAGAAAGTTAAAAAAGAAAAGGTTTCCCACGAAGAAAACCAGGAAAAACCGGCTTTAGAAAAATCAGAAAAAATCCGGGGAGGAAAACCGAAAAAATCTGGAGTTTTTAATAAAATGTTCAGAAGAAAAACAATATAAATTTATGGCCAGAAAAATTAGCCCAAATTCATTTAGATTAGGCATAACCAAAAATTGGCATAATCGCTGGTTCCTGAAAAGGAATTTAAATTACTTATTGGAAGAAGACTATTTAATAAGACAGGAGATTATGAAAATTGTCATCAAAGCTGGTATCGCCAGCATTGAAATTGAGCGAGTTGGGAACACCTGCAAGATTTTCATTAAAGCGGCGAAACCGGGATTGATTATCGGCCGCGGCGGAAAGGGAATTGATGATTTGAAAAAAGCGGTAGAAATAGTGATTGCGAATTTCCGGCGCCGGAAAAAAATCAAAGACATTCCGGATTTAAGTCTTAATATAGAAGAATTGAAACGGACGGAAATTTCGGCTTCAGTGGAAGCCCAGAATATCGCTTTTGACCTGGAAAGGAGATTACGTTTTCGCAGAGTTTTGAAACAGCATCTTGATTCTATATCGCAGAATAAACAGGTGAAGGGGGCTAAGATTTTTTTGGGTGGACGCCTGGACGGAGCGGAAATTGCCAGAAAAGAAAAGTTGTTTAGCGGTCAAATGCCTTTGACGACTTTGAGGGCTGACATTGATTACGGAGAGGCGACAGCTTTTACGACTTTTGGAACCATCGGCATAAAGGTTTGGATTTATAAAGGAGAAATTTTTGCCGAAAAATCCGATAAAATAAGAAGCGGAGTAAAAGATTAATTTTTATATATTGATATGTTAGAGCCCAAAAAAATAAAACACCGGAAATGGCAGAAAGGCCGTTCCAAAAAAAGATTAGTGGAAACCAGAGGCACCAGATTGGCTTACGGCAGTTTTGGTTTGCAAGCTTTGACGGCGAATTGGGTTACTGCCCGCCAAATTGAAGCGGTCCGTAAAACCATCAGCCACTCTTTGAAAAGCCGCGGAAAGCTTTGGATAAGAATTTTCCCGGACAAGCCGGTTACCCAATTGCCGCCTGAGGTTACCCTCGGAGGAGGAAAGGGTGAAGTTGACCACTATGTTTTTCCGGTAAAGCCTGGTAGGATTTTGTTTGAAGTTGACGGCGTGGAGGCGGAGGTCGCGAATCACGCGCTGACAATGGGAGGAAAAAAATTACCGGTAAGGTCAAGAATAGTGGCTAAATAATATGAAAAAGAAAAATTTCCAAGAACTTAAAAACAAGTTAGCGCCGGAGCTTCAGAAAGAATTGGCTGGACAACGGGAACGTTTGAGGGCTTTAAAATTTGACTTAGCGACCGGAAAAGTGAAGAATATCAGAGAAATTAAAGACGTTAAGAAAACAATCGCCCAAATTTTAACTGTTTTAAAAAATAAATAAATTTATGGCCAGAAAATTAAAAGGAAAAATAGTTTCAGATAAGATGCAAAAAACCAGGGTGGTTGCCGTGACGAGATTAAGATTGCATCCGAAATATCAGAAATATTACAAAATAACCCAAAGATTTAAAGCTCATGACGAAAAAAACGAATATAAAATGGGCGAAGAGGTCGTGATGGAAGAATGCCGGCCATTGAGCAAAGAAAAAAGATGGCGGATTGTGGAACGGGTTGTTCAAAAATAATTTAATTTGATTATATGATTCAAGAAAGATCAATAATAAAAGTAGCCGATAATTCCGGAGCAAAGATAATCCGATGCTTTAGAATTTTAGGCGGAACCGGAAGGCGCTATGCCCGGATAGGCGATATTATCGTTGCTTCGGTCAGAGTGGCTGAACCCAGAAAAGGGGTAAAGAAAAAGGACGTTGTGAAGGCGGTTATTGCCAGACAGCGCCAGCCAATGAGAAGGCCGGATGGTTCGTATATACGTTTTGATGAAAATGCGGCTATTTTGATTGACGCTAAAAAAGAACCCCGGGGAACCAGAATTTTCGGCCCAATACCCCAGGAATTAAAAGAAAAGGGTTTTGAAAAAATTATCACAATGGCGGAAGAAGTTGTATAAACACGAAAATGAATATCAAAAAAAATGACATAGTTAAAGTATTGGCTGGCAAAGACCGGGGCAAGACCGGGAAGGTGCTTAACGTTAATTCAAAATCCCGAAGAGTGATTATTGAAGGTTTGAATGTTTACAAAAAACACATGAAGCCGAAAAAACAAGGAGAGAAAGGAGAAATTGTTAAACTTAACCGTTCAATAGATATTTCCAACGCGCAGGTTATTTGCCCTAATTGCAAACAGTCAACGCGGGTCGGTTTTCGAACAGAAAACGATAATAAATTAAGATTTTGTAAAAAATGTCAAAGCCAAATTTAATAAAAAACAATTTAGAAAAAATAGTGGTCAATGTCGGAGTGGGACGTTTGAGACAGCAGGGCCAGTTTGAAGAAAAAATTCTTCCGGAAATAATTCAGGAGCTGTCTATGATTACCGGACAAAAGCCGATTAACCGTCCGGCCAAAAAAGCCATCGCTACTTTCAAAACAAGACTGGGAGATATCGTGGGATTGAAGGTCACTTTACGGGGAAAGCGAATGTTTGATTTTTTCACACGTTTTGTTAATGTAGTGTTGCCCCGAGTCAAAGACTTCCGGGGTTTGAATTTGAAAAGCGTTGATGCTGCCGGAAATCTTTCGGTGGGTATTGAAGACCAATTGGTTTTTCCGGAAATTGACGCCGACAAAACAAGAGTTGATTTCGGTTTGGAAGTGACCGTTGTCCCGGTAATAAAAAATCGCGAGAAAGCGGTGGCGTTATACAGAGAATTAGGAGTACCGTTAAAAAAAGAATAAATTAAAACATGGCAAAAAAATCAGTAATTGCGCGTTCGCAAAAAAAACCAAAATACAGCACAAGAATTGTCAGACGGTGTTTTCGATGCGGCCGCAAGAGAGGTTATATGAGAGATTTGAATCTTTGCCGTATATGTTTTAGGGAATTAGCCAGCAAGGGCCAGATTCCGGGAGTTAAAAAAGCATCATGGTAATATGTATATAAATTTATTAACAAAAATTAGAAACGCGCAGGAAGCCGGAAAAGACAGCGTAAAAGCTCCTTTTTCAAAAATGGATTTGGCTATCGCCGAGTTGCTTTTGGCGCAGGGTTATTTGAAATCCGCGGAAGCCAAAGGAAAAGCAGAAAAACGCGTTATTGAAATCGGTCTTAAAAATGATATGAAGGTTATAAAGGGAGTTAAGTTAATAAGCTTGCCTTCAAGAAGAATTTACGGAGGATATAAAGATATTAAAATGGTGAAAAGCGGCCATGGCTTGGGCGTGATTTCCACTTCCAAAGGAATAAAAAGTTACAAAGAAGCCAAACAGCAAAAATTGGGCGGCCAATTACTTTTTCAAATATGGTAATTACTGCAATTATATAAAAATAATATGTCAAAAATCGGTAAAAAAATAATAATAGTTCCGGAAGGAATAAAAGTGGAAATCAAAGACAAACAAATTGATTTTCAAAACGGCAAGGGCGAAAAGCTCGGTTTTAAGATTTTACAAGGAGTTTCCGCTTCGCTAGAAGATAAAACTTTATCTTTTACTGTTGATAATAAAAAAATCCGTCAGAGCCGGACGAATTGGGGAACGATGAGAGCCTTGGCAAATAATGCTGTTATCGGACTTTCAAAAGGATTTGAGAAGGTTTTAGAAATTGAAGGAATCGGATATAAAGTTGAGAAAGATGGAGAAAAATTAGCTTTTAAATTAGGTTTTTCCCATTTAATACATTTTTCTTTACCGGCGGGAATTAAAGCGGATATCGCCAAAAACGTGATAAAAATTTCCGGCTATGACAAAGCTTTGGTAGGCAAAGTGGCTGCGGAAATCAGAGAGTTTAAGAAACCAGAGCCCTATAAAGGAAAAGGAATAAGATACCAGGGCGAAATTATAAAGAAGAAGGTTGGAAAGAAAGTGGAAGCAGCTGCCGGAGCGGCTTAATAAAAAAATATGAATAGCCAAATAAATAAAATTAGGGAAAGAAGAGCAATCAGAGTTCGGGCCGGTATTTCCGGCACAGCTCTTCGGCCGCGGCTTAGCGTTTTCCGAAGCCACCGTTTTATTTATGCCCAATTAATTGACGATGCGTCCGGCAAAACATTGGCCGCAGCTTCAAGCAAGGAGGTGAAGGTAAAAGGTGATAAAAAAGCCCAAGCCAAAGCGGTAGGGGAATCGATTGCGAAAAAAGCCAAAGATTTGGGAATTAAATCGGCGATTTTTGACAGAGGCGCTTACCAATATCACGGTCGGGTAAAGATTTTAGCAGAGGCCTTTAAAGAAGGCGGATTAAATTTATAAAAATATATGTTTAACAGACCACGTTCAGACAACAGAGACAGGAATGCCAAAAAATCAGAATTTGGAGAAAAAGTTTTGGATATCAGACGCGTTACCCGCGTGGTAGCCGGAGGCAAGAGATTTCGTTTCCGAGCGACAGTGGTTGTCGGAGACCAAAAAGGCAGAATCGGCATTGGGTTAGCCAAAGGAGCTGACGTTGCCCAGGCGGTTGAGAAAGGAAAGCGCGATGCTATGAAGAATTTGATAAGCGTGAAGCTGAAAGACAACCGAACTATCCCTTACGAGGTTGAAGCAAAATACAGCGCGGCGAGAGTTCGCTTAAAGCCAGCGAAGGCGGGACACGGCTTGATTGCCGGAGGAGCTTGCCGGGTAGTTTTGGATTTAGCCGGAGTTAAAGATATTTCCGCAAAGATTTTGGGCCGGACTTCCAATAAATTAACCAACGCTTTGGCGACATTAGAAGCTTTGAAACAATTAAATTAAATTTTATGCAACTTCATCAATTACAACCCAGCCACGGGACAAAAGATAAAAAAAGAATCGCCAGAGGCGGAAAGCGCGGCACGACTTCGGGACGGGGACAGAAAGGACAGAGCTCCAGAGCGGGAGCCAAAATCCGTCCGGCGGAACGCGATTTGATACAGCGGATTCCGAAAAAAAGAGGTTTCAAAAATAAGCCTTTGGGAGCAAAGCCGATTATTTTCAGATTATCTGATTTGGAAAGAATTTTTGAAAATAAACAGTTGATTAATAAACAATTCTTGCAAGAAAAAGGTTTTATCCGGGCCTTGGGCCAGAGAATAAAGATTTTAGACGGAGGAGAATTGAAAAAAGTTTTTGAAATTGAAGGTTTGGAAGTTTCCAAGCAAGCGGCCGAAAAAATTAAGGCGGCAGGAGGAAAAGTTAAGTAAATAACTGTAAGATAGAAGGTAATTGATAATGAACAAATTTTTTCAATTATTTAGAATCAAAGATTTGCGGCACAAGGTATTGATGGTCGCTTTTTTGCTGTTGGTTTTTAGACTAATGGCAGCGGTTCCGATTCCGGGAGTTGACCCGTCAAGATTGCGGGAATTTATTTCTTCCAATCAACTTTTTGGTTTTATGAACATTTTTTCCGGCGGAGCATTGTCGAATATGTCTATCATGATGCTTGGCGTTGGGCCGTATATTACGGCAACGATTATTCTTCAGCTTTTGATGATTGTCTTTCCGAAATTAAAAGAAGTTTATTACGAAGAAGGAGCAGCCGGCCGGGCGAAATTTAACCGCCTTTCCCGTTATTTAACGGCGCCGTTGGCCGCCGTTTCGGCTTACGGTTTTTTGAATTTATTGAAATCGCAGAACGTCATATTGAGCCTCGGACTGACCGACCTTTTGGTCAATGTTTTGGTAATAACGGCGGGTTCTATTGTTTTGATGTGGATAGGGGAGCTGATTAGCGAATATAAAATCGGCAACGGCGTTTCTTTAATTATTTTTGCCGGTATCGTCAGCCGATTACCCAGCTCTTTCCGTTCGGTTATTTTTTCTTATACTCCGGCCGCGCTGCCTTCTTATATAATTTTTGCGATTTTGGCGGTAGTGGTTATTGCCGGAGTGACTTTTATCAACGAAGGCGAAAGAAAAATTCCCGTTTCTTACGCCAAAAGAGTGCGGGGGACAAAAATGTACGGCGGAGTGTCAAGCTATTTGCCCTTAAAAGCCAACCAGGCCGGAGTTATTCCGATTATTTTCGCTATTTCGGTTTTGCTTTTTCCGCAATTTATCGCTCAGGCTGTTTCTATTTTTTCAGTGGACCTTTCTCTAAAAATGACTGCTTGGGTAACCGGTTTTCTTAATAACACCTGGGTTTATAGCTCTTTCTATTTTATTTTAGTAGTAGTTTTCACTTATTTTTATACGGCAATAACTTTTGACCCGAAAGAAATCGCCAAAAATTTACAGCAAAATGGCGGTTTTATTCCCGGTTTGCGTCCCGGTGAACCGACCAGCGATTTCATAGGAAAGATCGTAAACAGAATTACTCTTTTCGGTTCTTTCTTTTTGGGATTAATCGCTATTCTTCCGAACTTGACCCGTTTGGCAATGGGCGTTTCGGCTTTAACTATCGGCGGCACGGCTTTGTTGATCGTGGTGTCGGTGGCCTTGGAAACTATGAAACAAATTGATTCTCAGTTGGTAACCAGAGAATATGAAGGCATCTTCTAACGATAAAAAAGCGGTTATTCTTTACGGCCCGCCCGGTTCGGGAAAGGGAACGTTAGCAAATCTTTTAACCAAAAATTTTGGTTTTATTAATTTTGACACGGGACAGCATTTAAGGGGAATACTTTATAACCCGAAGTTCGCGAAAAATAAAAGGATTCAGAAAGAAAAATTGCTCAACCAGCAAGGCAAACTGAACAGCCCGGATTTTGTTTTGAAATTAGTAGCCGAGGAAACTAAAAAAATAGCATTGTTGGGGTCAAACATTGTTTTTACCGGTTCGCCCCGGACTATTTTTGAAGCTTTCGGCGACAAAAAGAATAAAGGATTAATGGAGGTTTTGGGGAAACTTTACGGCCGGAAGAATATTTATATTTTTGAATTGAAGATTAAGGCGGAGACTTCCGTAAAAAGAAACTCTTACCGGGAAATTTGCACTATTTGCGGACAGCCATCTTTGTTCTTGTATACCGGGAAAATGCCTTGTTGCGCAGTTTGCGCCGGGCCTTTAGAAAAAAGAATTGACGACAACCCCAAGGTTTTTGAAATCCGTTTGGAGCAATACCAAACCCGAACCCAGCCGATTTTTCATAAATTAAAAGAAGAAGATTATAAGATGTATTCTTTAGACGCCGAACCCGCGCCTTACAAGATTTACCAGGAGATAGTTTCTAAATTAGAAACTAAGTAGCTAAGTAAAAGGATAATTAAATTACACTTAACCACCTCAAATATTTGAGGTGGTTTTTAGATAAAAAAGCACAGCTTATTTTGTCGCGTTGTATATAGCCGAAATTTCGGTGGCTGATAAAGCGCGGTTATATATACGGACGTCGTCAATGAACGCATCACCATAATAATTGCTTGACCCCTGATTCCCCGCACCAATCCAGGTACTTCCATCCGTGGGCGTATATATTCCTGTGGTATCTATTCCATCCGCAGAGCCATCAAGATATCCACGTAGTGTTGCACCGTCGAACGTTAGAACCAAAAAATGCCAATTGGTATTACTTATAGTGGAAGCATTAATACTATACCCATTAGTAGTTTTACCAAGCACATATTGAATCTGCCCAGTCGCAATAGTAAGAAAGCGATAACTCCCCGAGCTACCGTCGTTTAGATGCCAGACAAGGCCATCAACAGTATTGTTGCTTTTTTTCTTCACCCACGCCGTAACGCTTACCGATGACAAGTCGCTACCGAGTGTGTGGCTACCGCTAGCCACGTTTATATAATCATCCGACCCATCAAAAACTCCGGCGTTCCCAACTTTGCCGGCCACAAGAGTTGTCGGCCCACTTCCATTCGGACACGACTTCCCGTTATTCCCATTGCCGGAAGAATCGATAACGGTGGTGGAGGAACAATCATTTGTCCAACTGGTTTCATCCATCTTCCAATATCCCACGAGTCCCATATCTCTGGTGGCAGGGGTCAATCCTTTGCTGGTACCAAGGGAATAGACTCCGGGAAAGGCATCGCCATCATTGATGGCTTGGTCATGGCGGTCGGAAGATTCAAGGAGAGCCGTGAGTTCCCAGTTGGAAGAATCAGTGGTGTAGGTGTAGTAATAATCGTTGGTGGTGGAGTTGATTGGGTCAACCGGAAGAGAACTCAGAGGAGAACCACTGGGAAGAAGACTGAAATTGATAGGAATCCAGCCGGTGCTGTCGGCATCTTTGTAGGTGGAGGAAGAAACACAGGCATAGGACCAGCCGGAAGGCAAAGGAGGAAGGCCAAGGTTGGAGCAG
>Ga0265316_10000600_pt1 | contig 40167 bp, 30 predicted proteins | sample 4522metaG_FD_202092 | JGI IMG/M metagenome (GOLD analysis project Ga0265316, IMG submission 202092) | Rhizosphere microbial communities from Carex aquatilis grown in University of Washington, Seatle, WA, United States - 4-5-22 metaG | ecosystem: Host-associated > Plants > Roots > Rhizosphere >... | reverse complement strand
AACGACACCGGAACAGCACCCCGCTCGCTCGCGGGCTGGAGGTCGAAGCCTCCCAAATCCACAAGTTGCGTTTGTGGGCGCGGCGGGACTCGAACCCACTACCCTCGGCTTCGGAGTTCTCGACGGAACATCGCAAGGCGTAGCTGATGGTAGCAAACCGTTGGAAATTCAACGGCTTGCGAGAGGCAACCTTAGCTGCACTTCGCCAGGAATTGCACCAAATAGCCAATCATTTGGTGCAATAGTGGTACAGGAAAATCCGGTAGCCGGTGGTAGTGGGTCTGTGAGCGTCGGCCCCTTCCTGACCGTTCGCGAAGTCGCGGCTCGATTGCGCCTCTCCACTGCCACCGTGTATCGCCTGTGCGAATCCAGTGGGCTTGAGCACGTGCGCGTGAGCAACGCGATTCGCGTGGCCGAAACCGACCTACGCGCGTTCATTCGGCGCCAAGGAAGGAGCTAGCGACGATGACGTCCGATGAATGGGGTTCTCGCGAAGCAGGGCTACCCGAGATGGAAAGGAGGTGAGGCAAATGGGACTTGGCGATATGTGCTGATCATCATGCAGTCGTCCCTCGTCGGCGATTGGGGCCGGCGAGGGACGACCGCGACAAGATGATCTGGTATTACAGGTATGCAAAGGATCGGAACGATCAGCCCTACTCCTTGGATGAGCCGAATGGCATCCGGCGCACGACCGACTCGGGCATCGTCAATCTTCGCGGGCTGCGAATTAGTCCGAGGGCAAGGCGATCAAGATCCTGAGGCGAGATTCTCCCCGACATCGTCTTTGTCCATGCACGCCACTGTTGGAATGGGAGCAACCCATCCTCTCGAACCTCCCGGACGGTGCGGTAGATGAATCCATCAAGATTGCCATATTCGCTGGGGCGGCGCGCGATCTCCTCCTCGACGGCTTGAACTACAAGACTCTCGTGGAGGCGAGGGAGGTCTATGAAAGCGATGTTTGGTAGCCCGTCACGACGCGGTTTCTGGGCTGCTCGCCACAAAGGCCGGATCGCACGCTCCGCTTGCTTCTCCGGTGGCTTTTCCCCCGTGAGCGAAATGCTCGTGCTCCCGCCAAAGGTTTCCTCTGCGGGCACGACAGAAATCACGCCCGCTCCGTCTACCGAGTGTTCTCCCAAAGGATATCCATCGTCTTCCAAGCGCTTGATCGCCGCTCTGAACGATTGGGCCATCCCTGGCACCTGTTCCTTGAACCAGGCGTGAAGTGCTGGCGTCGCCGCCGCCTCGTAGAGATCTTGCCCCGATTGTATGTGCACCTGCCTGTCCGTCGGCACACAGTTGCACTGGAATGAAAAAACGTTGTCGACGTGCAGTCGACTCGCCAGCACCACGTCGTCTCCTGCATCTAGGCTCTTCACCTCAACGGTGACGGCCAACCCCTCCGAGATCTTCACGAGCAAGTCCTGTCGGCGGCCGGTGCCCGCCTCCGGGATATCTATCTTGGTGACATTCCAGCCAGCCCGCAGCGCGTTCGCCCATACCTGTACCTCGAGATCGGCTCCGCTCGCCTTGGCCGGATCCCGCAGTCGATCCGCGAGGTCACGGTCGAATCCTCCTTCGAACACTCGCGCGAGGTCAACTCCGAGGCCGAGAAAGCTGACCGGCGGAACGAGCAAGGCGATGTTTCCAAAGAGTCCCGAAACCAACTTGTGTGCATCCTCCTTCTGCCAATAGTTGTCGAGGCTGGTGCTCTTGTCCGGATGCCAGTCGTTGTCCAAGAGTGCCTTTGCGATGCCCGGCGGATAGACCTTTTTGAACGCCTCGACAGCGGCTTCGAGTTCACCTTTTTCGAACCCCCAATTTCTTAGACGCTCGACTTCCTGTGGATCAAGGAACCAGACACGAAGTGACCAGTCACCGGTCCGGATCATCTCTTTCCAGACCGGATCGGGGGTGCCAAGTTTCACCATCCGCGACATATTCAGAACACTGGGCTCCTAGGCCCGGCAGCTTGACCTAGCGCCGTTTCGTTCGGGTACTTCGACGTCCAGCCTTCTTCGATGGTGTTCCTTCACTAGCCGGATGCCATGGCCGCAATTCCTCCGACAGAACAAGCATCCTTTCAAATTCCGAACCGATCCCGTAGACATGCTTGCCGCAAATGCCCTCGATCTGCTTCAACAGAAGGAGACGTTCTGATTCCGACAGATCAGGATGCGCCATGACGGTGATCTTGTCTGGCTCATCGCCGGAGGGACCTCGGCTGAGAATCCATCGACCCACCTCCTGCATTTTTTCGTCTGGCGTGCTCACGATTACAGGTTCGACAAGCTTCCTGGGTACCCCCGCAGGAAGAAGGACTACGTATTCTTCGTAGTCCGGTTTGTGTGCGACCAGTTCGAATCGATACATCCAGAACCTCCTGGAAGCTGCCAGTGCGATGCGCCGCGTGCTTTGCTCGGTCGGCCAGAGCCTACCATGGGCCGCCCCATCCCAAATCTTCTTAGTCCTCCGGTCATGCCGTGACGGTGTGATGGGTCGTGCGGTTGTCACTTCGCACGGGCGGGGTTTTCAAAGCTCCCGGCGAATTGATCGCGCCGGCTATTTCCTCTCACGAACGAGCATTGTTTGATAAGATCCTGCAAGTTGGAGTACGAGCCCCAGGGGGTTACCAATCATGAGCGAAACCGAGCAGTTCGACGAGGTAGCGCAAGGAGATCCTTCTGACACCGACTTCGTTGAGCATCTAGTTGAGGCAATACGCGGATTGGCAGCTCTCGGTCGCCCCTCGACAGGAAAGGATCGCTCGCGAATCCGAGTTGAGCGTGGCCTCCCTCGAACAGTATTTTCTTACCTGGCAAAGAAGAAGCTGGGAATCATCGTTCCCACCGGCAAAGCTGAGGATGAACGCACGCTCATTCCTGAAGTCGCTGAGCTTGCAGAGGAGCCTGAACGACTGCTCACCTACCTGTGGGAGCGAGTCGGAATGGGCCGTGGCGGTCGTCGCCAACCGAGCGTCTATGTCGCCGCTATCCATGATGTGCTTCGGGCTTGGGCTGCGGAAAGACAGCTCGCTGTCGAGACCGATGGACGTGGACACATTCTGGCTTCCAGTCGTGACTGGAAAACCATCCTCTGGTATTCGCTTCAGTCGGAAGCTGACCGGTGGATCGCCCCGGCCGACCGACACAGGTGGGTCCACCACATGCGCAGCTCGCAGTGTTTCGCCTTGAACCTATTCGGTCCTCTAAAGCTGGGCCTGCCATGGGCCACCGAAATCTGGGCAAGTCATTTTCCCGGCGCGACGATTGTCGAGTTCGAGTACCCGACGACGGGCGATCCACTCCTCGAAACCAAGCCCCCTGAGCGACTGTCACGAACAAGGGCGGATGTGCGCCTCGACGCTTCCTCGGGAGATACCTGGCTCGTAGAAGTGAAACTCACCGAACCGGAATTCGGTCCGTGCAGCGCTGGCCACGATCCCGACAACGAACTTCAGCCCACCTCGTGCCGGGTGGAGTTCCGGAACCTTCAGATTCTGCAAGAGAGCTGCTACCTGCATCGAATCGGTCGCGCCTACTTCCCAATGTTAGTGCGTCCAGACTCGTTGATCGATCCCACCAAGCTGGCGCAGCATGGAGTGAAGACTTGCCCCTTGCGCCAGGATCTTTACCAAATCATTCGGAACCTGCTGCTCGTTCAACATATCCGGGCCAAGGAGAAACGGCATGCCCGGTTCGCGGTCGTGGCACCGTCGCGAAATCTCAACCCTTCTCTGCACGAGGTGGGCGGGCGAGAGCGCGACCTCAACCAATTTCTGCGATCGATTCTGAAAGACACAAAGCAGGACGCGGCCAAGTTTGTCGATTTCGCTGGTGTCGTCGAAATGGCTACCAAACGACCCGAACCGCTGGCCCAGGACTGGGGCATGTTCATGAGCCAGCGATACCTGGCCCCGTTAGCCGCAGGTCGTCGAGCCGTCTTGGACACCGAGGGAAGAAGAAACCATTCTTATCCGGTTTGTTGACAAATGAAGGTGCGACATGTGGGTGGCGCGTGGGGATGACGGCCGTTAGGGCGCGTGCGAGGATGGCGCACATGGCGAAAAAGTACAGGGCGCGACATGTCTAGGTCGGCAGCGAGTGAAGCAGGAAAGGCAATCGTATTCCTGCCAAGCGTCATCAGCGTCCTTGCTGTCGTGGTCGGCGTCGCCACAGCGTATGCGCCACACGACAAGGTGGGGTTGTACATGTGGGGCGTAAAGGCGATCTACATCGCGTGCGGAGCGGTATTCGCCATATCTGTCTGTTGGCAGATATGGATCTTGAGGAAGAAGCCAGCCTCCGGTGTCCAGGAGCTTGCTGAACCTTCGGAGGATCCACGCAGAAAGCTTTTCGCGGAACGCCAACGCCAGTGGAGGACAACCCTAGAGGAATCGGCAAAATGTCCGGCCACTGACTGCATAGATCCGTGGAGAAAGCGGAGGGATTTTTATCGTCCGCTGAGCCAATTCTCGATCAAACTAGCGATGGAGTGTGACGCTTGTTTTAACAAGCACTTCAAACGGTGGCCTCAGATTCAGCATCCTAAATTGCGGGTTTGGCCCGATAATCTACCATGTTCTGATCCTGGCTGTAAGGAGCCCGCAGTTAATCTCGGTGTTGACGACAATCCCTATTGCATCGCTCACATGCACAAGGGAGGGGCGAGTAAGGAGACGGTCATCGCCTCCACCGAAGCCCCGTTGACGCAGGTTATCCTCATTCCGGGCAGAGAATCAGAAAGGCCAAATATGTCGAATGAGTCCCTGATTGATCGATTTGCCAAGAGCCACAGAAGGGATTGATTCATGACACCCGAACAACGCCTCGCCCGCATGCGCTCCTCATTCGACAAAAAGCGCGCCATTCTCTCCGAGGACTACGAGCACTTCGCTACGCCACGCACTGTGGTGAAGCCACGCGGAAAGAGAAAGCGGCGCGGCAATGACCTTGTCAAGTAACCGGATAAGCATGTAAGAAACAATAGACCGTGAGCCTTCGAGGACACCGGGCCTGGGTACGCCAGACGAGGTGGAGCCGTCACAGCTGGGCCGCCATCACCCAACCACGAATCCATCGCGGGTGCTCCTTGTCGCACACCGCCATCCAAACATCCATCATACAGTTTGACGCAACCCGTGCTATCTTGGTACCCACCTCAACCATCCGCGGCAGATTTCGTCGATGGCTCAATGCCAGGCAAATTCGAAGGTCGGTCAGCGTTGCCGTCATCTAGCAAGACCCGGCAGCGCTTTTTGCACTGTGCACAGGGAAAATGTGGACTGGACGAGGGTGGGAGCTACGGCAACGGGGGCGGCCGCAGGCTCCATCGGCGGGCCGGTGGGGGCCGTGATAGGGGGAGCGATCGGATACTTCGCACCCAACGTCTTTCGAGAAAGCACGACGAAGAGGGCCAAGGTATTTGTGAGCTTTGATTTCGACAACGATCGAGCCCTTAGGGACTTCATCATTGGGCAAGCGAAGCTAACGGACTCACCTTTCGACGTTACAGACCATTCTCTTCAGGAAGCCGCACCAGAGCGAGACTGGCAGGATAAGGCACGGGCAGCGATCGGACGAGCGGATGTAGTAATCGTCATGTTGGGCTCCCGTACGAGATGGGCCGGTGGGGTTCTGAAGGAGATTGCGATGGCTCATGGGCTAGGCAAGCGGATGTTCCAAATCATCGGCTATCGCGAGGGTACCGTGGACTGGAGTGTTCCCGGCGCTGGACGCGTCTACCGCTGGAGCTGGAAGAACCTCAAGAAGCTTCTGGCGTAGACAATGACTGCAAAATCACTTTACCAAATCGTCGTGTTGGATCCCTTAGCGAGCGGACTTGCCGAGACTGTGCGCCAGACTGTTCGACGCCGCGTCAGCGAGCTTGGCCTTCCACCGGAGGACCACATTCGCTTTCTGGATGAGAGCAGCCGCAGCGATGAGGTTCAGTGGCGCGATCCTCTGGTTGGCGTCTACTTCGGGGGCAGTGTCCAAACGACCGCAAGCTCGGCGATGCTCCAGAAGCTGCTGGACGGCTTCGCCTTCGTTCTTCCCGTGGTAGACATCACCGAATCGTACCAAAGCAAAGTCCCCGAGTGCCTGCACGCAGTGAACGGTGTGCCCCTCGACCCAGCGGACCCCCAGCTGGAGCGCATCGTCAGTCGACTGCTTGAAGAACTCCGTTTGGTCCGGCGTCGTCGCGCCGCCTTCGTGAGTTATCGTCGGGCCGAGTCGCGCGTGGTGGCATCACAAGTCTTTCATGCCCTTGAGGCACGCCAGTATCGCGTCTTCCTGGACACGATCAGTGTCGAATACGGACGCTCATTTCAAGAAGCGCTCTGGGGCCGCATGCTCGATACTGACATTCTCGTCTTTCTGCACACCAAAGGCGCACTTGCTAGCCGGTGGGTGGAGGAGGAATTCTCGCGCGCGGCTCAGCTGGGGCTCGGCGTACTCAACTTGATATGGCCCGGGCATTCACCTGCCCCTGCAGCAGCCATCGGCGAGCAGTTCCTGCTCGAAAGCACGGATTTTCAACCGGGAGTGCCACCCGAAGATGAGAATTCCCAGCTCTTACCCGACGTCATCCATCGCTTAGCCGTGGAAGTCGAAGGGCTACGCGCCCGAGCAATGGCCGATCGGCGTCGTCGAGTCGTGGCGGCGTTCTGTCGCCGGGTGGATGCATTCGCGCGTCGGACTGGAGTCGACGACATTCGCGTCGTCGTGCAGGCGGCTAGTCACCTGGAACTTCGATTCGGAACACGAAAATCCGTTCGCGTGTACCCAGTGATTGGTCATCCTGACACAACCTATGCTCGCGAAGCATCCAATGCTTGTGCGGTGTTGGACCAGAAGGGCTGCCTGCTCTTTGATCCAAATGGAATCGACAAAGAGACAGCGGCGCACCTCCGGTGGCTCAACGACTACCTTCCAGTTAAGTCCTATTCGACAACCGAGGCTGACGAATGGATCCCAAAACTGTAGAGGCAGTCTTCCTTTCGGCGAGTATTCCGGTTCCGCAGAGGGATCCCCGCTACCACAGCACGGCCGATATCGCGGCCATTCGTGAGGCGGTCGTCGCGCTCGCGACGGTGGTCCTTCCCAACGGACCGTTGCTATTCGGAGGCCACCCTGCCATTTCCCCGCTAATACTCCTCATTGCACAGCAATTTTCCACGGCCGACCGGGTTATCATTTATCAGTCGGACTTCTTTAGGAACGTGGTACCAAAGGAGAGCCTGGCGTTTCCCGCGATCACCTGGACCCCACTCGTGCCTGGAGATCTCCCGGCGAGCCTGGCAAGAATGCGTCAAACAATGTTGACCGACCACCGGATCCGCGCGGGGGTCTTTATTGGTGGCATGGAGGGCGTAGAGGACGAGTACGAGATATTCCGCCGGATCCATCCCAATCTTCCCGCGTACGCGATTGCTTCCACGGGTGCAGCGGCGCGCGTCGTGTTTGACCGTCATCCGGACCAGCCGCCTGACCCGCAGTTTCGACCAGCCCTGCAGAACGACCTTGTCTACGATGCCCTTTTCCGTTCGTTACCTGGGGTGTGCTGATTGGGTCTATTCACCTATCAAGACCTTGATGCTCTCGAGCTTTCCTTAGGGCATGGCGACCTGCGCAAGTCCGAGAAGGAAGTTCTTGCCGGCATTGGTGGAAAAGACGCGAGACAGGAACATGACGTATTCCTCTGCCATAGCACATTGGACAAGAGGCAAATACTCCTAGTTAGGGAATCGATAGTTCAGAGGGGATTCAGCGTATATGTTGACTGGATTGACGATCCACAAATGCGCCACAACAAGGTGACACTCGAAAACGTCAAGAGTCTGCGAGGACGAATGAAGCGCTGTCAATCGCTTGTCTACGCCTTTTCGAACGGATCGAAGCGGTCTATGTGGATGCCCTGGGAATTGGGTCTCTTCGATGGAATGGGAAGTCGTGTCGCAATACTTCCTATCGTGCGCATACCAATGTTCACATATTCCGGCCAAGAATACCTAGGACTCTATCCATACATTACGAAGGAGGAGAACAAGAAGAGAGAGCCGCGGCTCTGGGTAAGGCGAGATGCCCATACTTACGCGGAATTCGGGCAATGGCTCAAAGGCAAGGAGCCTGCTACTAGCCCGTCCAAATAGCGCCTTGAGTCCCTGCCCTTCAAGATCGTCGTGCAGGTGCGCTCTGGCAACACTCCCATCAACGGAGTGCCCCAATCAAGACATTGACAAGAGGGAGAATCAAGCATGGCTGGTCGCAAAGTCTTCTACAGTTTCCACTTTGACAACGATGTAATGAGAACCCAACTAGTGCGCAACATCGGCGCAATCGAAGGCGACAAGCCGGTTTCCCCAAACGAATGGGAAGAAGCCAGAAGGACACCCGGCGGCATCGAGAGATGGATTGATAGCAACATGAAATACAAGTCATGCGTCATCGTACTAGTTGGCACTGACACTTCCGAACGACCTTGGATCCAATACGAAATCCAGAAGGGTTGGAATGACGGTAAGGGCCTGCTTGGCATCTACATCCACAACCTGAAGGATCCTCGGACATCACAATATCCGCCTCTGTTCGGGAGATGTCGGCAAGGACTCAACCCATTCTCAAGGTTCACGATCAAGAATGGACTGAACCTCGCGAACATCGCGAAGTGTTACGACCCTGGCAGCGATGCCTACAGTGTGATTGCCACAAATATTGAGAGTTGGGTCGAGGAAGCAATTAGCATTCGCAATGCTCAGTAACGCATGTGAGGCGCGTGAGCAAGCATTAGAGATGGGTGCTGCCGAGCTGGCGTGTGATTGATGGAGTTACAAGCGGGCCTCCTTGGCCAACCCAGCATCGATCAATCCCATCCACTGCCTCGCGAGATGCATCGCAAACGTCGGATCCTCTAGCAGCACCCCGCACTCCAGGTTCTTCTCTTGCGCGGCTTGGGTGAAGTTGGCGCTGGTGACGAGGGCACACTCGCCGTCGACGACAACGCACTTGGCGTGCATGTTGAAACGCGGGTACGAAGCCAGCGCGCGAGCATCGTAGTACACGCGCGGGTGTGGGGCGCCGAACGGCCAGATCTGGGACATGACCTCACGGGCGGCTTCATTCCCGTAGGTCCCTGGGTCTGGCAACGGCTCGGTGGGCTGCTGGATATGGATGAAGAACCGAGCGTCGACACCACGATCACGCATGGCCACCCACAGCGGCTGGAGGAGCGAACTGCCTCGCGTGAAGTCGTAGCCTGCGAGGATGACTTGGTGTTGCGCCCGCTCGAAGAGAGCGCGCAGAACGACGGCGGTGTCTCTCGCTGTTGCGTTGGCGCGTTCGGGGCCAGTCCACACAAGCTCTGGCGACGGACGCGCGCATTTGCGGCGCTCGGCAAGCGCGACTTCGAGCACGCTCAGGCACGCGAGGGCGGTGTGACCGGAAAGCGCGGCCTCCAAAGGCTCAAGCTGGTTGCGAATGCCGTGATCGAGGAGGCTGGCGCGCGTGATGGGGAAGTTCACACGGCCAGCAGCGATGGCGCCGCGCAGACGTTCAAGCGTCGAAGTTGCTACCTCTGAAAGGTCTGCGTGCTCGTCGGTCACGGCCGTTCCTTGAAGAAAGCTAGGTCCTGGTCGTTGCCGATGGTCGGGACCAACAGGGCTCGGTCGAGGAAGCGATTTTGCCACTCGCACGAGCATTCCGCGATGTACAGACATCCGTGGCAGGCAGCGCCCTCGCTTCGCCGATCACTCGAAGCGTGTGATGGGTCGTGGGCCGCGCACACGGGATCGTTCGAGCAGAGCCGGCCGAGGTCCCATGCTTCGCGAAGGTGGTGGCGAATCTGGCGACCTTCTTCGACGAGACCGCCGAGTGTTCCCTCGCTGCCGGTCGTTCCCGTTCCGAGAAGTACCGCGGCCATCGCAGGTTCCCCTGGGCCGCCACCCACCTGGGAGTAGATTCGCTCGTGAATCGCGCTCGCAGCGTATCCGCACTCAAGGCTGATCGCGGTCAGCAAGAGGTGCGACAGCGTGTGGAGCAGGTAGAAACGAGCACCTGGGAACTCGCCCCTCCCTTCCGCTGCGTACGCTTGCTGGAGCAGTTCTGTTCGTTTGACCACCGCCTCCCGCCGCTCCCACGCTTGGACGGCGTCTTCGTCGATCTCGAGGAAGATGCCTTCCCCGCGTACCTCAGCCGCCGGCAGCCACTTCTGGTTGCCCGTTGGGAGCATCAGCGCGGCAGGCTTGTGCTTCACTCTCTCGAAATCGAACTCGCCCTGTAGGTTGCTGCTGATGGAGTCGAGGCGGCTGAAGCTCACTTGGACCCGTATCTCTCGCATTTCGGGGATCACGATCAGTCCACGCACGCCACGCGGTAGATCGACACGTGAACGCGGAACGCGGAACGCCGCGAACTGACAGCCCGGTTCAGGTTCGTTGCCAGGCTGTTCGTCTGGCGCGGAGACGATACGCTCGAACTCGACCGTGCGCAGGGGTCGCTCGGTGTCTTCGGCGGCTTCGCTTCGGTGCGCTTCAATGGCATCCAGAATCGTGCCCACTTCGTGACCCTTGAACGCGCCAGCGAGGGAATCCTGGAGCTCAATTAGCATCTGCAGCTGCTCCACGCTCTTTACCTTGTGGACCAGCTTCCACACTTCATGCTCCCGCACGCGGCGACTGATCGCGCTCTCCTCAGCTGGCGGCAAGCGCAGCGCACTGACCACCTGCGAGAAGTAGGCGTCGGAAGCCGTTCGAACAAGGAGCTCCAGCTTTTGGTCGCAATCCTCATTCGCCGCCCGACCGCCAAGCCACGGTCGATCCCCATCGCAGGGATAGAGCGGGGCACGCGCCGCCGACATCGGCTGGGATGCACCGCAGTTCATGCACCGCACCCGGATACGTGCAAGGTCACCTGTAGCCCCTTCCTCCAGCCGAAGGTCAGGTCGGTCGCAGATACCTTCCTTGCGTTCCCGGTGTGCGAATGAACGCCAGGGGAAGTCCATGAGATGCCCACGGGGGCAGGCGGCGACGAAACGAACGGGAATCGCACGAGAGATCTTGTTGCCGGCGCATTGGTGACGATAGCGATTCTTGTGTAGCTCAAATTGGTCACCTGCGCGTGCAAGCCGTTGGCAGCCCTGGCACACGAACCACTTTGGGAACTCAAGCGCTCGCACTCCAACGGAAAGCGATGCATTCCGCATATCGCACTCGGGCGGCTTGCGAAAATAGTCACTCTTCGCGAGATCAAGGTCGGCGTTGAGTGCACGAAGACGAGGCAGAAGTGAGCGACGCAAACGAGCATCGTCGAGCGCCACCCACTTACCTTCGGGCCAGGCCCAGTGGTCGAGCCCTCCGATCACGACTGCCCGATCGACAAGGTCGACCATTGCGCCGGGGCCGAACGTCGTTACAAGCTGGCTCTGCCGGATCTGCCCGTCGGCTCTCGTCGGCGCCGCATTCGATTTGCCACTGGGGGTTCGTCTCGGGCGCATGTCTATCTCTCGTCCAGTTGTTTGAAGCGGACCCACACGTGAACCGATGGCTCGACGTCACGCATCGAGGTGTTGGCGAGAAATTCGCGCTCATCCCGATCGATCGGCGGCTCGTCGGTTGCCGTGTAGAGGAGCCACTTGCCCGCCGCTTTCACCCCGTCAATCTCGCTGTACTGTCTCGTTGCCGCTCCCTTCTTTGCCGCGTCGATGACCCGCTCCCACGCATCGAGAAAGCTCTTGCCGCGACGGGAGACGTAGTCCGCAAGACGCGACTCGGCCTCGCCATCGCGAAAATCTCGGTGGCTGCGTGCGCGCCCAACAAGACGTTCGAGCACCCGTTCCGCTGCTGAACGCTGGTCGTGAATCTCCATCACGCCCGTGGGAGGGCCCATGCGATCGATACTGTGGCGAACCATGGCCAGGAAGGTTCCGACGAGGCCCCGATCGAGCGTCTGGTGGCTGTACGGCGTGACGCTGGTTGCCTCGACCTCTCGATAGAAGCTCTCGTGGTAGGCGTGAAAGCGTTCGTAGTGAGAGCGGTCGCGGGGACGCATCACGTGCAGGCAGGTGACCACCAGTCCGGGATAGGCGCGCCCGACGCGGCTCGTGGCCTGAATGTATTCGCTCGTCGTCTTTGGTTGGCCGGCCACGACCATGAGACCAAGCCGGTCGACATCGAGTCCGACCGAGATCATGTTCGACGCCAGGACCACGTCGACGGGTTTTCCGTCTTCTGAGGCATGCCGGGCAGCAAGGCGTGCCTTCGTCTCCTTCACCCTCTCGGTGCTCTCGCGCGATGTCAGCTCCGCCGGCTCACGCAGTCGACGGCTCGCCGCCCACGGATGCTCGCCAGGGAAGTCGTGCGGTCTCTTTTCCTCGTCGAACCGCGCGACGCGATTGCGAACCTCGTCCTCGACCAAACGCCGCATGCCGCCGAGCTCGCGCAAGCTATTGAAGTACCCGACCAGCGTCATATAGGGATCACCGGGCTGTTTGGGGTCACCTTTCGGGTCGAAAGTCTTCTGCGCAGCTGCAAGTAGCGTCGCGTAGGTGCGCACGGAGACCGCTCGCAGTGCGCGCCCTGGCGCCCCGACTCCGACATAGAGGCGCCCCGTCTTGTCCTTGAGAGATGCGGGAGCAGCGAAGAAATTGTCCCCCTCGTCAATCCCTCGCGGCGGAAAGAGCGCCATTTCTCGCCCGAAGAGGGCACGAATCTGTTCCTTCGCGCGGCGGACCGTCGCGGTCGAGCACACCACCTTGGGCACGCGGGCAACGCCGTCGACCTGTCGCTCGCACAGGTAGTCGATGGCCGCCTCGTAGAGCCCCACCATGGTGCCGAGAGGACCGCTGATAAGATGCAGCTCGTCTTGGATGATGAGCTCGGGCGGGAGCAGTCCTTCCGGCAGCATCGTCGCGTCTTTCGGGGCGTCGTGCATCACCCCGTACGCCCGCCGTCCCTTCAGGTGCATGGCGCGCCCAAAGAGCATTCCGGCCTCGCCCCGCCAAGGAATCATCGCGAACTTGTCGACCGTGGCGACCACGAAGTCGGGTAGCTCTTGATAGATCTGTTCGTCAACGAACAGGACCGGGAGGCCCTGACCGGAACGCTTCGCCTCCGTGAATAGGCACTCGGGCTTCGCGCAGTACACCACCGCACGGGTGAACTTGGTTTTGCTCGGCTTTCCCTCTTCGTCCACCAACTTGATGTTCTCGATCCGGAGCACCTCCCCACACCAGGGGCACTTTGTTAGCGGGAAAGGAGACTCCTCGCGCGACGTCGCGAAGTCGTTTAGAGCCGCGTGCACCTCTTTGAGGCGATTGGCCGTCGCTCCTCGACCCACCCAGAGCCCAACCGAAAAGCGCGCGTTGCCAAGCTTCTTTGGGTCACGGCGGCGAAGTTCTTCGAGCGCGCAGATGAGCGTGGCTGCCCGCCCAAGCTGGTCGAGGGTCAGCAGACGCAGGGTGTAGCGGAGGATGACCGAAACACCGCGACCCTCGTCAGGCCGGCTCTTGCCACGCAGTCGCCTCAAAATGAGCGTGAAAGCCACAAGGCCCAGGTACGCCTCGGTTTTCCCGCCCCCTGTAGGGAAGTAGATCATGTCGGCAATGCGCCGGTCACGGTGTCTCGGGTCAGCCAGGCTCGGCAGGCTCATCAGTACGAATGCAAGCTGGAAAGGACGCCACTCGGGTCGCTTGGCGTCGATGTACCGGCGATCCTCGCGCTGGATATCAGCCTGCAAGGCGGCTACGTGCATCGCCTGATTGGCGAGGACGAACGCCTCACACACGGTCGGATCGCTCTCAAGAAGCGCTATTCCTTCCGAGATACGCGCCCGTGCGTCGTCGATCTTCTTCGTGAGCTGGTCTCGTGTCTCTTCGAGGGTCTTTCGGTCGAGCTGACGATACCGTTGTTCATCGATCCAGCGCGTGTACGCGGCGGGCAGCCCTGCAAGCGCGCGGGCCAAACCCTTGCCATCAAGCTTGGCAAGGTCCGCCATGCCAAAGGTAACGCCGTCGATCCTCCGGTGCTCTACGTCGGGCACCTCGTAGCGAGGAATCTGGGTCGTCACCAGGGTGCGGACCACACCGGCAGCGTCGGGCTTTGGGGGAAAGATACTGGTGTTGTGCCCGACGGCCCATTCCTTTCGTTCGCGGAAGAGAAGCGCAAGCACCCGCGGGTCGTCGTCACTGGCCGCGTCCTCACCACGCCGGTTTGGGCGCCAACGGAAGCCGGGCTCGTAGTGAAGTGCCAGCCGCACCTGAAACACGAATGATCGGTCGCGTTCTTGTTCGCGTGTGACGCGCTCGTTGACAACCCACAAGCTGAGCACGCGGGCATGGTCGCCGAGACCTTCCATCGAGGTCGAACGAAGCTCGCCGACGATGCGCAACCCTACGGATTCCGGAACGAGAACTCCTTTGGCGAGCAACTTCGCATCGAGCGCGACAGAAAAACGAATTGGGCCGTGGGGAACACGCTTCCAACCCACCTTCTTCTTGTCCTCGGTTTCCTCGGCGATCTCGATGGGATCGTAGTCGGCATAGATGAGTTCCACGTCGATGGTGTCGGGGCCGCTCGACGGCTCGCATGGCAGATAGACGCTCAATCCCATCGAGGCGGGAAAACGGATAGGACGCGCTGGCTCGGGTTCCTCTGTTCCGGCATCCTCGGCCTGACTCTCGCTGCCGGCCGCGAAGTCGCCGCCGTGAGAATCGAGGTCGTCTTTCTCTGGCGCGCGCTGAGTCTGCGGTGCGAGAAAGCCTGTAAAATACCAGCGTGAGGGTGGCATTGGGAGTACTTCGGTTGAAGCGTGAGCGTCAGCCGGCCCCACACCCGGTACGCCGAGCGAGAATGGCCCGATGAGATCCGCTTCGAGCGCAGTGAGAAGGTGTGAGCGAACGTCTGCCGAGTTCATGGTTTCTTCCCTCGCGAGCTATCGAAGTCGAAATCGGACTGGGTGTCGGGCGTCTCGGTCTTGGCCTTCCGACCTTTGGGGGTGCCGTCTTTTGCCGGGCGTGCCCGATTGCCTTTGGAAGGCGCGGCGGGGGCACCGCGCTTCTCTTCTTCAGCGCGCGCGGAGTTGAGGGCGAAGAGGCGATCGATGACCGCATCTTGAAACTGGTCAAGCAACTCCTGATCCGCGGGAGTTCTCACACAGAACGGAGGAACCGCGAAGTCCTTCCATCCATAGGCATCGAGAACCGCACGATCCATGTCTTCATGCAGCTTCCGTAGCGTGAGAATGCGCACCTCGTTGCAGTTCGGGTCCTTCAGCTGGTTGTATGTCAACGTGAGGCCCTGATTCGTATCGATCATGTACTGTGCGCGTTCGGCGTAGAGACGCTCACCGATGATCTCCACTTGAGGGACCACCACTCGCGGGTCTGGCTCGGGAAATGGGAAAGTCTCAAAACAGTCGCTCGCCGCGTAGCGAAGGTCGTTCTTCATCGACGACGAGAGAAGGCGAGCCCAGGGCTCGTGAATGCGGGATTGGATGACCGCAAAGGACGTAAAGGCCGGAAGTGCGAATACGATTAGCTGCTCGCTAAAGATGCGGTCTGTAGGCTGCGAACTCACGAGCAGATGCTTGCTCACGCGTGCCGTGACAAAGCAGCGCGGGAGACCTGCTATCGCTTCGTAGAGCGGATCAGCGCGCAGAGTGTGTTGCCACCAGTACTTCTTGCCATGAATCCCTGGGCCATGGTCCTTTCCCTGATCGCGCATGGGCTTCACCTTCTCGCGCACGATTTCAAGCGCCACCGGAAAGCCTTGCGCATATTCAAGTGGTTGTGAGCCAAAACAAATCACATAGCGACTGTGGCTGCCGTTGGAACTGGTGTTCACCTCTTTCCCGCCAATGAAGGGCCGAACGATAGGCTGTGAGGCCGGTTCCCTCTCTAGCAGCGCTCCCGCTTCCATCGGGTCGAGTACAAAGCCATTGCTGCCCAGACTTGTTCCAAGAAAAGACGTGCCTTCCTGCGAGGTGAGGCGCACCGGATCAGGTCGCTCGGGCTTTGCCTCCAGGCGAGAATTGATGAACGGGACCTCACGTTCATCGAGCACGCTCTTCAGCCTTGGCTGCCGTTGGACGGCTCCGAATGCAAGAACCAGCGTCGAGACAAAAACTGCCGCGTCGCCGGGCCAGACGAGGTTACTCGTGACGTCGATGAGCTGCCCCCCTTGACGCAGCAACACCTGCAGCCCTGCGACACGAGTGTCGCCTTCGCTGATACTGTTGGTAACAACGAAGCCAACGGTGCCGTGCTTGCCCAAGAGACATGAAGCTCGCCGCAAAAAGTATGCAGACAGATCAGTCGTTGTCGCCGCCTCAGGGCATGAGCGCTTGAGCCAATGCACGTAGGTCGGATTACCCGTGACCTCGGTTATCCCTGTGCCTCCCATGAATGGTGGGTTCCCGACGAACGCATCCACGAAGGCGGCTCCGTTCACCTCTCCGCGCTCCAGAGGGTCTGGCCTTTCGAGGAAGAATACTTCCGGAAGCTCGAGATGCCAGTGGAACGGCGCGTGTTTCTCACGAATCTCGCGAGACCATGCTTCGATCTCAACTTGCTTGTTCTGGTCGCCCCCAAGCCAGTATTCGATTGCGGCCAGCCGATTCTGCCGTTCGTGCTCCCGCTCCTTTGGCTTGTCCGCTGCGAAGAAAGCCCCAACGCAAGCATCGGCGACGAGCTTCACCCGTTCCATCGCAAGGTCGGCAATCTCCAGGAGCCTTCGCTTTTCGGTTTGGGCCAAGTCGCTCTCATCGTCGGCCAGCGCCTGGATTGCCTCGCGGTGTTCGCGCACTTCCATCAGGGTGCTGTCCACAAGCAGCCTAACCATTGGCAGCTGCTTCTCCGGCGACCAGTGGAATGCGCGTATCTGGTCGAGGTCAAGACCCACGAGCGAGTCGCCGTGGCGAAGGACGTGATCAAGAAACGTGAACGACTTTTCGGCACTCATTGTCTCAAGCCACAGGGAGAGCTTGGCGAGCTCGACCGCTGCGGGATTCTTGTCAACACCGTAAAGACAGCGCTCGGCGACGAGCCTCTTGGCGTGAAGGAGCGGCTCACCGTGTATTTCGAGCATCGCGGGCAGCTCGCCACTGCGGCGCCACGCTTCGACGACCTGTTCGCCGAGAAACCGACACGCCTCGACGAGAAATGCGCCCGACCCCATTGCCGGGTCGCACACTTTGAGTTCTAGTATTTGGCTCGCAGACGGCTGCTCGCCGAGACACACGAGAATCGGATCGAGCGCGCGTCGCACCACCCGCTCGGAGATCAAACGTGGTGTGTAGTGGCTGCCCGTGCTTCGACGTGAGGCCGTTGGCTGCAGGACGAGTTGAGCGTGGCGCGCGCGGTTGTGGAGCTGGTTCCTCCTGCCCGAGAGCGCTGCAATTGCATCTGCCGCCACGCTATCGTCCTGGTTCTCCGCCAGGGCGGTGAAAACATTCTTGATTGCGGCCACGGAAAGTTCGCAGCGATCTTCGAGGAGCTTCCTTTGGTCCGTCTTGCTGGCGTTCCGTAACTCTTCGAGTTCGACCCAGATGCCGTTCTTGCCTAGACGCACAGCTGGCCCCGCGATCCGGAGGACGCGATAGCCCATCAAGGACTCGTACACAGCGCCGATCTGCTCGACCGAGAGGTCCCGATAGCTGAGGCGTTGTCCGTCCAAGACGATGAGTCCGTGGAGTACGTCGTGGATCGTCTTATCGTCGACCGACGGTAGCAGCACCTGCGCGCGGTCCTCGGAAAGGTTCACGGCCGCGGTCCAATCGGGGAGACCGCCCTCGAGGAATGGATAGGCGCTTGGATCGAAGAGCTTGCCTTGACGAGGAGGCAGATGAAGGCTGCCATGGCGAACGCCGAAGTAGATTGCGCGAAATAGCGTAGTCAGCGCGCCGTAGGCACCGAAACGATGGTGCATCGACTCGGGGTGGGCGCCGGCGTCGTGGACGAGTCGCTCGTAGAGCGCAAGCACGCTGAGGTGTTCGGCATAGAGCGGATTGTCTACAGGCAGAAGGCTTCGGTCCTCGGCATAGAGGAGAAAGACGAGGCGCAAGACTACATTGAGCATGCCTTCATGCACGTGGTCCGACTCCATCGCAGCGCGCATCCAGTCGACACGATCGCCCACGCAATCGCGCACGGCCGCTGCCTCGAAACCGGCGAGCAGTGTTTCGACAGCATCGAACACCTGCTCGGCGAGCTTCTCTGTCACGTCTGCCTGGCGACGACGGCTCTCGGCGAGAAGTCCGTCGATGTTAAAGCGCGGGTCGGCACCGTAGGTGCGACGTGAATGGAGGAGAAGATCGAGGGCAAGCGCGATGGGTCGACCGGCGGGGTCAGCGAGGTCGTCCATTCGGAACGTCAGGTGCGAGGTGGTCTCGCCTGGAGGCGCATAGACAAGACGTAGGGCGCGGCGGTTCGAAACGAAACCGACGGCGATCCCAGTGTGGCGGAGGAGCCGTTCAAGTTTCGCAGTCGGTGGGTAGCGCCAAGGCCCGGTCACTTCTTCCGGTGCATCGAGATCGATGGCAGAAGCATCGGCGGTGTCGTCGGCCAGGTCCCAGACGAGCGCGAGGAAAGGACTCGTGGCTGTCGCAGCGCTAGCGCTTTTCTCCGGCGCGGGCTTTGCGAATTCCGCGAAGGGATCATCCGAGGGCGGGGTTGGCGAACGAGCGATGGCAAAGCTGGCACGTATTTCTTGGCGTGACTCCGGTGCGTAGAAGGTAGGCAGGGCATCGCGCCCGACCAGCATCCCTGGCGCGTCGTAACCGAGGAACGCCTCGAACAACTGGCGGACGCTCTTGAGCGCAAGGTTTCCGGACGGCAGCTCCACAAGCTGCGAGCGGACCTGCGTCGTGATCTCAGGTCGTGCCGCTGGAGCGATCTGCGCCTCGGCGAGGACCGGCACCGAAAACACAAGACCTTCAATGGGCTGGGCGAGGCCGAGCCAAGTCTCGTGGAAGATGCGATCGGCGTCCCGCGCGCTCACGTCCAACTCCTTGGCCAGCTCACGGCCACGCCAACAGGCGTGAGGCGTTTGATACGGACCGCGTAGAGAGCCTCAATCGCGGCTGGCTCGCGGTCTATGTCCATGGCGATGGCCTTGTCACGTCGCCCCATGTGCTCGATGTCGAGCACGAGCTGGCGTTGTTGCTCGCGAGCGTCGGCAGAGTCACCGATCCCTTCGAATAGATCGCGCTGGGCGAGATCCCGCATCCTCTTCTGAATCGATCGACTCTGCCGATCGAGGAGCGCGCGCATGCCATCGGCCTCGGCACGAGCCCGAGCAGCCAACCCATTCTTGGCGGCGACGGCACGCGCATCGGCCTCGTCATCGAGCGAGCGCCAGAGCGAGGTCATGATTGCCGCGGCAGACGCGGCAATCGACGTGGCGTTTTGCCCAGTGGGGGCGGGTGCCCCAGATGCGAGGCGAGCCTCGGTCGCCTTCACGAGTGCCGTTGTCGTCGCCTGGTCGGCCCGCCCTGTAAGGGAGCGAGCGCCCTCGACGCTGCCATCCCAAGGTGCGGCGACAACGACGATTTCATCGTGGAGTCGCGCAGCCCCGGGGCCGAAGAGCGTGAGGCGCGCGTAGGCGATTGCGTACGGCTCGCCTGCATCCGGATCGATCACAGCGGCAACTCGCCGCAGGTCGTGTGCCGAGAAGCCCTGCGCGAGGAAACGATCAAGGATGCGCTTGGTAAACGGATGGGCGAGGTGGAGCTGTTCGACCTCACCCGTGAGGCGCGCGACCGGGGAAAAGGTAACAGGAAGAGGGGACCGCTTGCGCCAGTCGTAGAACGATTCGTCGCGAGGCCGTGGTGGCCTGAGCGAATCGAGCGTCACGTCCCACGAACGGTCGAGCTCGGGGAGTCGGAAGCGAGGCTTGCCATCGTGTATGCCGTCTTCGATGAGGCCACATGTGCCGGCAAGCCGAAGACCCACGTCGACGACGTGGCGAAGCGAGTCGGGGCTCACCTCAAGGGCGCGGCGTGAGGCATCGTAACGTCGGCCGGCTCTGGCGATTTCTTCGCGAAGGAGCTTTTCGTCTTTGCGGGATTCTTCGAGCTCATCTTCCACGGTTCGCGTGGGCTGGTCTTTGCCAACAACCTCAAGCTTGCTAGCTGTGCCTTCGTGAATGCCGGCCTCAAGAATCTTTCCCATTTCTTCCAGCAGCACGCCGCTAAGGGAACCCAACTCGTGCTGGACGATATCGATCTTGCGGACGAGGGTTTCGAGCACTTGGTCTTCGGGGCGTGCAGGGTAGAGGAAGTAGTGGCAGCGCACCTCAGGCTGAGGCTGCAGCGTCCGATCAATGCGACCATTGCGTTGTTCGAGGCGGCCAGGGTTCCAGGGCAAGTCGATGTGGAAAAGGTCAGCGCAGTGGGCTTGAAGGTTGATGCCTTCGCGGGCAGCGTCGGTGGCCACAAGGATCCGTAGCGGCTCGACCTCGGGATCGGCATTGAAGCGGCGCTGGATTTCCTGGCGCGCCTCGTCCCCGAGACCTCCGGAGAAACTCACAATTCGGTCTTCGGCTTGATCGGTATGGGCGATGGCTTCGCGAAGAAGGTCGAGAAGATAGGTTTTGGTGTCAGCCCACTCGGTGAAGAGAATCACGCGGCAACTGGACCATTCGCGAGACGCTTTTCGATCGCTTTCGCGCCCGATGGCTGGGCAGAGATGCTCGCGCATCCACGCCAGAAGCGCACGCACCTTCGCGTCTGGTGCCCGGCGGGCACGTTCCGCGGCGGCGCGAAGTGTCCCAAGCAGGGCGACGGCCTCTTCCGTGAGAGTAGGAAGATGTGCGCTTTCCGCTGCAAGCTCAGCGTCGGCCTCGGCTTGAAGGATCTCGTCCGTAGGACCGAAGAGATCCGTGTCGGACTCCTGTCCGGGCAATTCGAGCTGGGACGATCGAACCTTGGGGCCGCCTTGCCTTTGCACGGCTTGGGCATGCACTTCGAGACTTTTGGCGAATGCCTCGGGGCTGGAAAGCAGGCGCTGTTGAAGGCGAATGAACGGAAGGCGCCCGACGCCCTTCTCGGGGGCACAGAGCTTGGTGTAGCGAGCGAGCATCTTGGCAAGCTCGAGATCGACCGCATCACCGCAATCGAGATCGATGGCTGGTGCGCTCTTGCCGTCCGACCGAACAGCGGTGGCCGACCACCGACCAGCCTCATGCACAAGGTTGAACTGCACGAGGATCCGGTCGGGTACGCGTTCGATCCCAAGCTTCTTGAGGTCTCGTTTGAGACGGCGAACCATGACCGGCGCAAGGTCGGCCTTGCCCTCGACGGGCACGCCACGCGTGAAGCGAATGGGGTCGAGGATCTCGAGGAGCGCGCTGAAACTGTTCGAATGGCCATTGTGGGGTGTGGCCGACAAGAACAGACGATTGTCGAAGCGTGGGGCGAGGTCGCGGATCGTGGTCGTGATCTCGCTATCGACAGCGTACCGGCTGCGCGTGGCCGGGGCGGCCACGTGCGCTTCGTCGAGCACGAGCAGGCTCTTGTGTGCGCGATCACCGAGAAGCTGCAAGAGCGGCTCGCGGTATTCGGGACGGCGCAAGAGCGCGTGGGAGACGATGAAGCGGTGATGCGTCGCCCAGGGGTTCACGCCGAACCCACGCTGCTTCCGCCGATGAGCAACGAAGGCGCGGGTCATGACCTCGAAGTGCAGACCAAAGCGCCGCTGCATCTCCCCCTGCCACTGCAAGCAGATGGAAGCTGGGCAACTGATGAGCACGAAGTGGGCCTGCTGACGAAGGATGAGTTCTTGCATCACGAGCCCCGCCTCGATGGTCTTCCCGAGGCCGACGTCGTCCGCGATAAAGAGGTTCGCGCGGGGTAGCTCAAGCGCCTTCATAAGCGGCGTGAGCTGATGAACCATGTGTTCGATGCCTGCGCGGAATGGCGCCTGGAAACGTGTGGCGTCGGCAGCGCTCACCGCGTTCCAACGAAGCGCGTGCAAGTACGCTCCGAATTGGTCTGGTGGGTCGAGTCGATCCACCAGACCGAGGCCGCGCTTTTCCGGCTCGATGGTCTGCGCGCCGAGTTCAAGATCCCAAAGCACGTCGAGCCGCCGGCCTGGATCGTCGTCGTCGAGGCAGACGAGGGCGATCCGTGCCGACTCGTCAGCTTCGCCTTCATCGAGAGCTTCCACGAGCCACTGACGGTGACGAACTCGCACGATCTGCCCCGCGCGCGGAAGGCCGTCATGGTGATGGCTGGGAGCCGGAGAAAGCTGGGCAGGGTCGATACCTGCCGATGTGAGTAGGACCTCGATGAGCTCACGGCGAGCCGAGGACTCGGCCGGAAGCCCGTTGGCCTTGCAGGCGGTAGCGAGTTCCTCGCGCCCAAACTCGCGGAGAACGGCGGGCAACTGGCCCTCGAGCTGCGTTCCCAGGGACTCCGCAAGCTGCTTCTTGGTCGCCGAGGTGCTCCGCAAACGGACACCGAAAACGCGCGCCAGGTCGAGGATTCGATGCTGGGTGAGCGCGCCAAGGGTCGTGGCGACCGTGGGAGGTGTTGCTCTCATCGCCGTCCCCGCGATCCGTTCTCGCCAGCGCCGCCTACCCGCACCCACTTGTCGACCTCGGATAGCTTGAACTTCCAAAGGCGGCCAATCTTGTGCGCCGGTAACCTACGGTGTTCGATCCATCGGTAAACCGAGTCCTTCACGACCCCGAGGTGCTTGGCGACGTCTTCGACAGAAGCCCAAGGCTCGGTCATGGGCGGCTTTCCATTGATGGATTGGTCCTGGCCACGGGGCACGATAACCCAGCGCGGCCTCGTAAACAATAGTCGAACAAAGTCGGGTCAAGTCGGGTCAAGTCGGTGAGCGATTCCACCCTCCCTGACCACCTCGCATTCCATCAAAACCGTCTTCGGATAGCGTGTACACTGCTCGCAACCGCTCCAACAACCGGATCACGGATCTGGTTGTCATATCCCTTGTGCTCGTGTCCGTGACTCTGCTCATCGCGGAGACGTTCCTACCTGATCACAGCATCGCCTTCGCGACCCTCGAGACTGCCGGCCACGTTCTGACGCTGATCTTCGTGGTCGAATTGTCTTGCGCTTTCTGGCCATGCCCAACCGGCACCGATTCCTCCGCATCTACTGGTTGGACATCGTCGCGGTAATGCCTGTCGCTCGCCCCCTGCGCATCCTGCGGGTCGTACGGCTGTTGCGCCTTTATCGAGCTGGGGTTCTCATCAACCGCATCGGCATCGCTGACAAGGAAGACGAGTCTACCGTCTCTGCCGTCGATCTGAACCTCGGCGACATGCCGGCTGAGCGCGAGTTGAAACGCTGGATGGACAGGCAACGGAAAACCCGTGGCGCGGAATCCCTTCCAACCCTCGCTATCCGTGAGGCGCTATCAAGAATCGTCCAGCGCCTAAGGGTCTACCGGCGCCACCCCAGCCTTTTCGCCGCGATGACCATCCACCAAGCCAAGAACCAGGAATTCGACAACGTCCTCGTGCTATGGCCGTATGAGGTCAGTGGGAACGCTGAGAAGCAGCGCCGACTTCTCTACAATGCGGTCACCAGGGCAAAGAAACGAGCAATCGTTATCGCGCAGAACAACGCCAAGAAGGATGACCGACTGTTGAAGCCGCCATTCGTCTAATTACAATCTTGGGAGCCTCCGCAGATCGGCCGCGCTTAGAGAGATGGCGAAAATCGAACGCCGCTTGCCCAAGAGGAAGCGAAGGTAGTTGATCGTAGTCGGTCGAAGTCGAAGGCTCCGAATCGCGCTTTCTGTTCACCATAGCCAAGATTGGCACGGTTGCGCGCCATCTTTGACCTGCCGGCCCGGGACTTCGCGTCTCTGCGCCAGCGGGAATCGCCACTGCGATGGTTGTGCGGTTCGGACAAGGTCTCGAATGGTCCACCACAAGTCCTAGATCCGAGGCCATCGTAAACGGCCGAGACAACTTCTGAAGGATACGGGTTACACCGTCCGGTCACACCGCGGCTACCGCACGGAGCGGGAACCACATCGACACGGTCGCACAAGAAAAGCCACTAGCTAGCCTAAGAAGCCCTTGTTCACTTCACGATGGAACTCGGCCATGTTCCAAACTGCTATCAAAGCGCGTTTTGGGTCAGCCTGGCCCTTTAACCATTCCATTGCCATCGGCTTATAGCCCCCACCATCCAACAGGACTACCGTAGGAACTCCGATCTTGGCGATGTTGAAAAGGAGGAAAGGGTACTTTTCATCTACCGATCCACTCGACTCCTGCCATTTGCACTCAATGACCAGTCCGTCGGGAAACCTGTTCCTGTTCAACACCAAGAAGTCGCACCGTCGCTTCGTTCCGTAGATGGTCGTGCCGATGACAATCTGCTTGGCAAACTGTTTGCCTCCCACGAAGGCGCGGTTGGCAAACACCTGCTCTTTGTGGTCCCAGAACTCAATATAGCCATTTTGCAGCAACGCATTCTCAACAAACTGCTCGAAGCTATTCCCGGTGCGGTTAGCTCGGGTTCCGGAAACCTCTGTCCCATCCTCATCCTTGTTGTTAACGGTAGTTTCTAATGACGAGTTCATTTGCTTTTCCCCGACTATATGACTTACAGGACACAGAGCGGGCTGACTGTATCTCTTCAATATGGTACCCATTCCACAGCGCACGCACAAGTGAGGTGTCGGAGTTGGAAAGCATGAACAGGCCGCCCTTCTCGTCAATTCCGCGGCAGAAGTCAGCCAGCTGTCGGTGCTTGTCGTCATTAAAGCCATTCCCCGAATACCCGTCATAGGTTTCATGGTATGGCGGATCAAGATAATAGAAGGCGTTCTTCCGTGGTCGAATCTGTGCGAAGTCCTTCTGTTCAATAACTGTATTCCTTAACAATCCACTGTCGGCTCGCAGTGTCTTTGCATCGATGATGCTGGGCTTCTTATAATCGCCAATGGGAACATTGTACTGGCCAGCGCGGTTAACCCGATATAGGCCGTTGTAGCAGGTCTTATTCAGATAGATAAGAAGCGAGGCAACGACGGTCGGATCCGTTTCCTTCGCCAATTGTTTGCGCGCTTTCAGGTAGTACGCCTTTGTATGCCTGGCTTCGTGTTCTGTGAGGAGCTTAATGAGGCCCTCAACATTGTCCCTAACGGCTGCGTAAGCGACGACGAGGTGCAAGTTGACATCTGACAGACAAGCTCGCTTCGGCTGTACGGCAAAGAATAGAGCGCCGCCACCGATGAACGGTTCGACATAGTCGCCGTAGTCCCTCGGCATACGCGCCAACAAGTCAGGCAAGATGGAGCGTTTGCCACCAACCCACTTAATGAAAGGCTTGGCAGCGGAGCTGTGCGCTTCTAGCGCGTCTCCGATGCGGATGCCATTTGGCGCGATGTCGAGAGCTTCATTGGAATGGATGGACATTGTATGGGGATGAGTCATGAAGATATGGATAAAGGGCAAGTAGTGAGTGAATCAGTCGTTTCGTTCAGAGTGAGCGGAATTCGTTGGCGGCAACCAGGAACATTCGGATAATCGCAACTCCGGTGGCGCTAGGTGATCGCCACAACAGAGTTGGCGGCACTCGGGTCGCCGAGTAACACTGTGCAGTATAACAGAATGTGCGCCCAGACGGTATGCCGTGTCGCGCGGCGCTGGCTGGACTCATTGTTTCGGCCGCGCAATGACATATCGAGCGGGCGAAGCTGTTGAGAAGTCAGCTCCTCGTTGAACCGGCATCCCATCATGCCCTGCCACCTCCCCGAGGTACTTGCCTACGGGTTGCCCACGAGGGGGCGAAACTTAACGAGATCGGTCGATAGGAGAGGAGACCTGCAACTGACCAATTTCGGCGCAATCCAGCCATAATCAGCAAGGTTGAGCCGCTTTCCAGCATGGCGGATGCACTGTTCGATCCCCTGCACTTCACAGGAAATCGAAATGGCCGGCGCTGTACTGGCCTTGGGTCATGACTGCGTCCGCGCCTAGCCCGGAATAAAGTAGGTGCCTACGGCTTGCGCGGCGTAGGTACATCGAGCGTGCGGAACACGTGGGCGAGGAATTTCCAGGCGAGAACGGAGACAGTTGCGCCGACGAAGGGGCAAGCGATGTCGTCCCTCGGGACGGGGACGACCGCAGCGGACACGAGGGCCGAACCGATTCCAAGGCAGCCGGAGAACATCATCAAGGAGACGAGCTTCGCGAGGCGTAGGGCTAGGGCGAACCGTGGTGCAGGGGCGGGTGGGAGCGACATCGGGAGAAGGTCAGGATGATCGTGGCATTCGCCGATTCGGACAAGTAGCGCCGGTTCAGAAGAAATGTTGCTTGCCATTATTTCCTCTCGGGCATATGCATATTCTCGCTGCCGTGTTGAGACATCTTGAGCTGCGCGTGCAGATGTTGTTTCGATCCACGAGTCTTGAATAGAGAAGCAACTGAAGCAGGCAGCATGAGGTTGGTGCCGCCGAGGAGAAGCCTATGTTTCAATGTAGCGACGTCGGCCACGACACGAGTAGGCGTTCGCGAGCGAAGACACAACGCTGGCTGCTGACGATCGGGGCCTTGACGATTGTTGGTAGCACCGCCGTCGCGCACGCTCAGGTCCCGGGCGGCAACGATGCCGCGGTTTATGTCAGCGACCAGTTCAAGGCCGTCGCGAAGAAGGCCTTTCGCCAGTTCGCCGAGTCCGAGATCTCGAAGTCGTGCCCCGGCGACAGACCGGTTTGTGAGATCGTGGTACGGCGCCTGGCCGATGCATTCGACGCTGCACTGTCCGGCGACGATCCTGGTCTCCAGCAGGCGCTAAAGGGCTTCCTGCGCGACGCCTCGATCCAGGCCCTACTTGACCTCGGCGTCGGGGATCTCCTCAGGGGATCCATTCGTCAGGATCTCTCGGTCGCCTTCCTGCCCCTCGTTCGCTGCGTGTCGGTCGGCTTCAGCGGGCAGCTCCTTCCTCAAGAGTGCCTGCTCACCTCCGACCAGGTGAAGAAGATCGCCACGGTCGTCGGGTTCGTGGGGGAGGACAGGATCGAATTCGACAAGTTGGTCCAGGAGGCGCGCGCGGGGCGGCGTCCGGACGTCGGTCTCGTCCTGCGCGTCCTGGCCGGGGTGGCATCCTTGGACGGAATCGACCGAAATGACCTGCGGCTCTACCTCCTTCGTCTCGCCACGCTGTGGGACCACGGCCTTCGCGACAACGCCTTCGAGGCCGTCTATAGCCTCCTCGAAGACGAGCAGGTGCAGGATGACAGCCAGAGTTCCAAAACGCCGTTCATCATCCAGGCCTTGAAGAGCGTCGATCCCGCCGGTCCACCTCACCGGCTGTTGGACGCCAACGCATTCGGTCCATGGCGAGAGGCGATCGTGAAGTGCGCTGAGGATCCGACGGCCCTCGATGCGTGGCAGACGGAGGTCAAGGCGGGCGTAGCGACAAAGCTGCGCGACCGGCTGGCCCGGGGATTGCCTCTCGATCTGCAGCTTCTTCACGCCCTGCGCGGCTACCATCAGTGCGGCGACCCAGCCGCTTCGGCCCAGATTGCGCAACTGGAGAGACAGGTCCAGTTTTTCGTCACTCCACTGGTTATTCACGAATTGTTGAACAATTGGGCTATCCCTGGTCTGGCGGCGGCGGCGATGGTCGACTACGTCCGGACCGGTGACAGGGACGCGCTCGGCCGAAATTTTCTCAAGACGCTGTTGTTTGGAGGTGCCCAGGCCACCACGCTGCGCTTGGCAGTTGCATTGGCGCAGCCCGAGGCGAAGAAGGCGCCGTTGCCAGGAGACGCCGAGGGGGCGAAGCCGCCCATAGAGCAGGCCAAGCCGAAGCATGAGATTGGGCCCCGGCAGGTTCTGTCGAGCTGCCAGGGCCGACGCCTCCAAGTGTTGCTCGGGTTAGCGCCAACTTCTCCGGAAACGGTCGGCAAGTGCTGGGATCTCGTGCGCGACGCTTCGATCGACGAGCCAGCCCTTCCTGCGGCCCCCACCGGCGGGTTGGTCCCGGGGGAATGGTTACGTTCACATGCGGAGCAGTTGCGCCCCTTGCTCGAGGTTCTGTTCCAAGATGCGAGCAATTCCGAGTCGATCGCGGCAACACTCCACCGTGCCGCGAAGTCCTTGCTGAACGGGGATCTCAAGACGCTGAACGAAGCAATCGTTCGGCCCGGCGTCGAGCTGATCGCAGATCACGTGGAGACCTTTGCGGAAAGCATGTTGGACAAGAACAAGAAGACCTGCATGTCGGACGCGAGGGGCCGCTCGATCTTCTACCAGGGGGAAGCTAAATGCGCCGCCTACCTTCTGATCACCAGCGCTATCCGGCCCATCGCCGACTATTACTGGCAGAACAGCCTGTCACCAGAAAATGCACCTACGATATCGCGCAGCGTCTATCGGAGGATGCTCGCATCGCCGGTATTGGACTACTCGCCGCTCATTCTCAACGTGGGCCTGGGCGCGACCTACATTGTCGGCGATGCGGCGGAATGGGGCAGCAAAGGATACGGCGCGCTGACGGTCATCGACAAGATCGGGCTGGCCTTCTACAAGTACACCTCGCAGGACTGGCGGTTCGAGACCGGGCCGTTCGCGGGCGGCTTCCTCGACGCGATCGTGCGAACCGTGGTGAGTAAAGGTGAAGAGCAAAGGTATTGGCTCCTTGGATACACCCTCGGGTTCCCGCGCATCGGTGGCTTCGATGTGGGCCTTGAGTTGCACGCCGGGGCCGCCATGCCGTTCAGATTTCAAGAGAACAGTCACGTCGGCTTTGCGATGGGCGGGGCGGTGGTCATCCCGTTCAACATGGTGCTCGATAGCGAGGAGAAATGAATATGCCGAAACAGAATGCCGAATATCAACACTGCACGAACTGCGGAACAAAAGTCCAAGGGGAGACGGCAAAGGCGGCGGCCGATCCAAACACGATCTATTGCCGATACTCCGGCGACCGACTCGTTGGTTCCAAATGCCCGAACAGTGGTTGCCCGCTATTCAACGTGCCGCAAGGAGCATCGGCCAATGTGGGCGGCTCTTCGTGAGACGGTATGAACGCCTCGACTATCCGCACCTTGGACGATCTTCGTAAGGCTTTCAAACGATCGGAGCCTTTCGATCTAGTCCACTTCTACGCGCACGGCGGCACCGATAACCTTGGTCATGCCGTCCTCCAGATAGGAAACGAGGAGACAGTCAAGTTCCTGGACTTCGAGTCGTGGCAACCAAACTTCACGAGGAGGCCACTGGTCATCCTCAACACCTGCGACTCTGCAGCCCAGGGCACCGACAGCTTTGAGAGCCTGGTCGAGCTGTTTGTGGAGCGTGGCGCCGCTGGTGTTATCGGCACCCAGTGCCAGGTGCGAAATCTCCTGGCCGGCGAGGTGATGGTGCTTTTTCTTGGACAATTCCTGCGGCAGGCGTCAGCTGGGGCGGCCCTTTTTTCCGCGCGCCAGACCCTGCTGGCGCGCGGCGATCCTCGGGGCCTCGCCTACAGCCTCTTCGCATCCTCCGATATCCGGCTGGCGTTGCCCGTCCTCGACGAGGGCAGCGCATGAGCGCTTCCACTCGCAGCGCCTCCCGCTTGGGCCTCGTGGCGATCGCTTGGGTGCTGGCCGTCGGCGCCTTCGCAGCCGCTGCCACCGCGGAGGCGTCGTCGCCACGAAAGGTCGCTGGTCGGCCCGCGGTGGCTTCGTTGGAGGCAGCGCCCGAAGACAGTCCCCTCAAGATGACCGGGGTGATGGATGCCCAGACCCGTGGGGTCACGGGCAGCGTCCGATTGACGGCGAAGGGTTTCGATATTGCGGTTCTGCGCGTCGAAGTGGTGGCCCCCGTAGTTGAGGTGGTGGAGCCCGTGAGCAATAACAGTGTCGGAGTCGACGCGCTTGAGATTCCCCGCGGTAACATTTCAATCGGGTCGGGCACCGACCTAAAAGACGGCGTTCCGCGGGACGTGCTCGTCACCGTGAAGGACATCCCGCGGCCGGGACACTTTACCGGCATCCTGCGCTTCTCGTCCTCGGAGAAGAAGGATCTGAAGACGAGCGTGGACGTCAACATCGAGATCTTCGCGCGTCCGCGCCCCGCCCTGGCAACAGCCCTACTCACGCTGGACACCTGTCGGTGTCCGAACGCGATCAGTTGCTGGATCGCGGGCTTCCTGGTTTCTCCGGCCATCACCACCGAGTCTCGCGAGATCCACCTCGACAATGCGACGGAAGGTCGACTGGAGATCGCGAGCCTGAGCGTCGACGTGTTCGGCAAACGCAACGGTCAGACGGCCATGGGCGCCCTGACAATCACGCCCGACGTCGTCCCGGCACTCGGGCCAGTCCAGCTCAAGGCGCGGCTCGATCGGCTCGCTCTCCCCGCCGATACCTACCAGGGAACGACCCGCGTACAATTCAAGCCCGGAGGCGAGGTCCTGACCATCAGTACGGTCATCAACGTGCGAAACGGGCCCGGCTGGGTGCTGTTGGCCTTGTTTCTAGGAATAGTATTCGGAATCGGTGCCCGCATGCTGGAGTCGCCAGATCTGAAGAAGAGGATCGATCTGCGGGATACGCTGGTGGCGCTCGACCAGCGAGCGCACTCGATCAGAAACCAAGATGCGCGCAAGAGGGTACTGCAAAGGATTACCGACCTTATGACCAAGGTCGAAGGAACCAGCCCCACCGACGATCTCATCAAAGAGATCACCAAACAGAGCGAGCAAATCGATCTGCTGATCGAATTGGATGATCTGACGGAAGATCTCTCCGCCGGCCAAGTGAGTGCGTTGGGATCCATAATCAAGAATGCCCGCCAGCTCATCCTCGAGCAAAAGGATGCCACCGCTGGTATCGCCACTCTCCGCGAGGCCGTCAGAGCAAATCGTCAGGACAGCAGCATGACGGTGGAGGCCGCCAGGCTGCATTCGGTGACGGCTCTTCTTCGCGACGTTCGTCCACGGGCCCTGCGCGTCGAGATTGCCCCCAAGGTCAGCTGGTGGGATAGATCGCTCCTAGCGCTGCACGGGCCCCCGAGCGTTACGAGATTTGCTCGCTTGGTGCGGCCAGCGGTGGACCTTCTATTCCTGCTGGTCATTCCCTATTTTGGATTGATGGCCATCTACGCCGCTGCGCCTACCTTCGGCAGCGGGGGATTCAGCGACTATGTTAATGTTGCCGTATGGGGGTTTGCCGCCCAGTTCTCGCAGCAAGCGATTTCCGGCCTTGCGCGGAAGGCATGATCGCGAGTCCCGATAGGGTCAGGGGCGACGGCATCCAGATGTGTTGCCGCCGACCCCTAAGACCGTTCTACCGACGCAGGCCCTCCAAAAAACCGCGGCATCCCAGGGGTCTTTCGGTGCGAAGAGCGGGACTCGAACCCCCATGACTGTTAACCGCTAGCACCTCAAGCTAGTGAATAGGTCATAACTTATCGTAATTACAGTGGATTCTAGATGCAAACAGTTACCGGATGAGCCCTTCTCGGCAGAAATTCCATATCAAATCAGCGAGTTACAGCGGTAACCGAGCTGAAGATCTCGACCGTTCGTCTATGCGACACGTAAGGATCGTGCCTCACTCGGGTTCAACGCTGCGTGTAGTTATGACTATAGCGCTCTAAGCATTGCGCTTTGTTTCTCACGGTCCATAATGGTTGCGATGGATATTGGTCGTGCGGCTGCGCTCCTTGGTCGTCGCGGTGGCCTCGCTGGCGGCCGCAAGGGCGGCCTAGCACGCGCGCGCCGGCTGGCGCCCACACGACTTCGCGAGATCGCCCGCGAGGCGGCTCGCGTTCGGTGGGGTGGCCTGCCGGAAAAACTGAGACCGCTCTTTTGGACGCATCCAACGACATTTGAATCGTTGACGCTGAACGAGGACTTCGATCTGATCTTCTATCAAGTACTCGCCTACGGCGACGTTGAGCAACGGGCATGGCTCGTTGAGCGGCTAGGCGCTGAGGCGGTGCGGGCTTGGCTCCGCCAGAGGCATGGCGGCGGCGTACCGGCCGCGCGCCTCTCCGAATGGTTCGAGGGCAGCACAATTCGACGTTGGCAGCGTGACAATCCCGGCGCGGCTATCTGGGAAAACCGGTGATGCCTCGGCCGTCGAAGATCCATTTTGAGACGCTCCTGCCGAAGCAGCGAGAGGTTCTCGTGGCGTCTTCGGCGCCAGCGAGAGACTGGGGCGCATACCTCGCTGGCGGCCTGGCCGTCGCGCTTCAACTTGGACATCGCGTCTCTGCCGACTTTGACTGGTTCACCGCCAACACGATTCCGCCAGCGAAACTGCTCGACGACATCAAGGCCACCGGCCTCACGGTCGCGGTACGTCAGAACGATGAGGGTACCTTCCTTGGGCAAGTGGACGGCCTCGAATACAGCGTCTTCCGCTACCGATACGACGTGGTCGGTGTGGTCCAGGAAATCGAAGGCTGCCAGGTGGCATCTTTGGAAGACCTCGGCGCGATGAAGCTCGCGGCCATCTGCCAGCGCTCCGTCAAACGCGACTACGTGGATTTGCACGCCATTCTAACAATGGGTGGCGTGAGCATCGACGATCTGGTGAGTGCTTGGAATCGCAAATACCCGGGAAAAGATGTCGGCTTCGCCCTACGTGGGCTCGCCTAGTGTGCTGACGTGGACAACGCGCGGATGCCAGAAATGCTGTCTAGAACGACGTGGGAGAAAGTCAAAACCGACCTTGAGAAGCTCGTCGCACGCCACCACGGGACCTAGCTATGGTCGCTTCAGCCGATGTGTAGTCGGCCACCAAGATCCGCAGATTATGCCGAGCACGGCATAATCGACGGAAATGCGTGGCCGTCTACAATGTGTCACGCAACCGTGGCCAGCACGGAATCTTTCGCACTCTCATCTTCGCTGCCACCAGAGAGCGGTCAGCGGTCCCCCCATCAGGCGCCTTCGTAGCCCAGACTGTCCTCGCTTGGCGACGCCCGCTGAAATCCATGGGCTGATGCGCGCGAGGGTCCAGCAGCATCAGGTCGTCCAACTCACCCGTAGAGGCTCGAAGACGGCCGTTGCGATGGCGTCCAGACCAGGTTCGCCCGTTGCAAAAGAGGCGAAAGGCTGTACTAATTTCGGCCATGGGTGAAGGTACGGCCTCGTCATGGAAGAGGAGCGCAGTCAAGGTATCTGGTGCCGTAGCGTTCGCGGCCCTTGCGGTCCTGCGAACGCGCTACGGTCTCGGTGGGAATGACTGGCATGAGGCTATCTCACGATTGCCGGTATGGGGACTGGTTCTCCTTATCGCCTGCGCGCCCATCGCATGGATTGTGATCGAATTCCTCGATGCCTTCTTCAAAGAACTGGTTGCGCTCGCCCGCGGGGGTGGATCATCCGCAGCGCGCGCCTTGGGGAGGGGATCGGAGGCGTTCAAGAATGTGCTCGGGCGCGGGTGGGACAAGGTTGTGGTCTGCTTGAGCCGCCGTAGTTTCGACGGTTGCTACCGCAAGCGGCTCCATGAAGACTACGGGCTCTTCAATGATCGTGGGCTTGGGCTCATCAATGCCGCTAGGCTTGACCTTGAGAGGGTCTTCGTCGAGCTACAAGTCGGCTCGGCCCAACTCCTTTCCACCAAGATGGAACTGTTGCGCCACCCGGTCGAGGGACGGCGAACAGTGTGGGATTTCCTCGGAGCTGTGCGTCCGGGGCGGGGCCTCGCGCTCATCGGACCTCCTGGTTGCGGCAAGACCACGCTCCTTCAGCATCTGCTGCTCGTTTTCGCGCGCAATCGTCAGGGGCGCCACCGCCTACGAAGGCTTCTGCCTATCCTGATTGAATTGCGCAATTTGAAGGGAGTGTTTGAGGAGAAATCGCCTCCGACCCTTGCTCATGCGATCCGGTCGTGCTGGAAGATGGATTCGCGACTCGCGGATGTCCTGGAAAGAGAGCCAGAAGGTTGGCTGGAACAGCGCCTACGCACGTCCCTCGTGCTGCTACTATTCGACGGCCTTGATGAGGTTCCACAAGCCCAGCGGACGAAGGTTTCTGGTTGGGTGCAGGATCAGATGCGCCGCGAGGAGCACAGGCATTGCATCTTCCTCCTCACCTCGCGTCCGGGCGGATACGTCGAGGCGCCCTTGCCCGATGCCACGGTCTTGGAAGTCATGCCGTTCAGTCCCGGGCAAACGAACAGGTTCATCGATGGGTGGTACCTGGCTAGCGAGATCGTAGCCAGTGGGAACAAGGCCGACGAGGTCATACACCGCCGAGCTGGCCAAGAGGCCGCCGACTTGCGCAAGCGTTTGCGAGAGAACGCAGACCTATACGACCTCACAGTCAACCCTCTCCTCCTCACCATGGTCTGCATGGTTCATCGCTACCACGGTGCCCTGCCTGGCAGTCGTTCACAGCTCTACGGGGAAATATGTCAGGTTCTCCTGGAGAGGTGGCGCCAATCCAAAGGCGTTGCGGAGGAGCTAAAGGGCGACCAGAAACTAGCCGTTCTGCGCCCACTGGCGGCGGAATTCATGCGCCGCGAATCTCGCGAGCTCACCATAGAGGCGATACGCCCGATCATCGCTGAGCCACTGGCGAAGGTCGGGTTTGGACCTGAAGCGGAGCTGACCGCCGAGCAACGGTTTCTTCGCTTCATCCAAGCTAGCAGCGGTTTGCTCTTAGAAAGAGAAAGAGGACGTTGGTGCTTTGCGCACAAGACCTTCCAAGAATACCTCACCGCAGAACACTGGCTACGCACCCCGGATGCAGATCCACAGTGGCACTACAAGGTCGCTCTGGAATGGTGGCGCGAGACCCTGCTGCTCTTCGCTGCCTCCGCTGATGCCTCGGAACTCGTGAATGCAGCGTTGGTTGAAGGCTCATCGGCCAGTTGGGGACTGGCATATCAATGCCTTACTGAGGCCCAAAGTCTTCGTTCTGAAGTTCGAACCCGTGCCAATCATACGCTGCTCCAGTCACTACGTTCGGAGGATTCAGTGGTCTTTGCTCCCGCTGCGACGGCTCTTCATCATCTTCGCCAGCGTGAAGTTCGCCCGATCTCCGACACGTTGGAGCAGCGGTCGACACTCGTGACTCAAGCCGAGTATCAATTGTTCCTTGACAAGCAGGATGCCGCAACCCGTTTTACGATGGTGCCGCCGCACTGGACGGCATATCAATTCATTGGCGACCCAGAAGCTCCCATTTTGGGCGTTTGGTCGTGGCAAGCGTCTAGGTTCGCCGAGTGGGCGTACCATGGGAACAGAGCAGTTCCCTGGCGGCTCCCCACTCGTTCGGAACCCGCAGGGCTGGCTTCGTTGCCCCTGTCCTTCTGGCACTCAGACCGGTCTCTTTCGGTGGCCCCAACTGAGGTGATTAAAGGCATGGATGCGTGGACTAGGCAGCGGGGGGGCGGATTGCCCCGAATATGGACCCTAGGAGACTTTCTCGATCTCGAAAGTCAGCTCGTCACCGCCCCTGAGACCGAGCTCTCTTTTGCACTTGAGCATCTCTTCATTCGCAACCTTGTCGCGGCCATCGATCTCACCCGAGCACTTGATCGAGCTTTTCACCTTGATCGCGCCGGCGCTGACAGAGACTTCGGATTCAACCTCGACCGAGCCCTCCACTGTATCCATGGCTTCACCTTTGGCCGTACTCAGGACCTCGAAGTCCTCCGCGTTCTGGACCTGTCTCTCGCTCGTGACCTTGTCCGCAGTCTTGCACTTAACCCCGCCAGTAGCCTTGGGCATGTCGACACTCAAGACCGTGGTGCCCGGCTGGGCTGCGGCACTCAGCCCGGCGAAGACACCAACAAGATTCGCGCGATTGCGCAGCACGTTCGGCAGAGCCTATCGTGCGGGGGCGACGGGGCCACACGCCAGCGCACGCTGCTTGTTATGGATATTCTCGAAGTGCTGACAGTCGAAGATCTAGATCTTGGGTTTGCTGCCCGGAAAGCGTGGAGGGATTGTGCGATACGCATGTTTGATCTCGCCCGACCGCATCTGAGTCACAAACAACTCGATGAGTTGGCGGTATTCGACTTCGCTCTTCGACTATTGGCGGCCCGCGAGACAGGAGAAGTAAAGGCCTACGAGGGTATCCTCTTGGTGCGTGACCGAATTACTTCCTAGATTGGAAAAGATCTCTGACTCGGAAGCCTTCGCCCAGCTGCGAATCAGGACATTGCAGAGAATTGTTCGTGCATTTGCAACAGGCCGGAAATTGCAGAGGAATCGGAAGTGCCACGTGTCTCTCGGATAGCCGGCCGACAAGCTTCGCAGGACAGATCGCGATTGAACTTCATGCGGGCCTCTCTGGCACGCGCGCGACCCGCGGCGAGATCGACGGGGACTTGGTCGCCAAGGCCGAAGTACATCTCATCTGGCGTTTGGCCAGCGAAGGCGGGATGGGGAACAACGGCATTGTATTTCTCGACATAGAACGCGATCAACCGTTCCAGCGCCGCGAATGTGTCGAGCTGGTGCAGAAACAACCAGCCATGCTTGAGAGAACGCCACAGGGTCTCGATCATGGAATTGGAATAGCTGACCTCGACTTGGGCGAGGATGCGGCGCAGTTGCCCGAGACCAAGAAGGCTGTCGACCTCATCATTGACATTCTCGATGCCCGAGTCGGCTATCACGGTGGCGCCATCGCCATTCTTGGGAAGATTCTTCGCTGCCTCGACGAGAATCTGACAGGTGATTTGTGGTTCGAGGTGCAGAACCAGCTTCCAGGACAGGATTCGCCGACTGAAATCGTCGATCACCGCGTGCAAATACGTGCGCGTGGCATCGAGCAGTTTGATGACCGTGACGTCGATGTGCCAAAATTCGTTTGGCTTGGTCGCCCGAATACCTTCCTTGGGTTTGGCCGGATAGACGCGATGACGTGGCCGAAGCCATCCGCGTTCGCGAATGAGGCGTCCCCATGTCGAAGGCGAGAGGAAGATCTTGCCGATCCGTTGAGCATGCAGCGCCAGCGAAAAGATGCTCATGTGGCGGTAGTCTTGCGAGACGACCATGTCTCGCATGTTGGAAAGCTCTTTGGCGGTGACCTGTGTGGGGGACGTATGAGGGCAACTCGAACGATCGTCGAGAGCGCAGTCCGGTGGACGTTTGCTCCAATCATGGTACCTGGCTGCGGACAACCGCAACACCCGGAGAGCCACAGCAAACGGGATAGCCTTCGTGACGTGCGCGATGGCGTCCAGGATGGATCGCTTGGTGGCGCCGTCAGGCACGTGCTTGGTGTCGAGACGAAAACCGGAGAGGCGCACAAGGAGGAAAGCCAAGCGGATGATGGCAAGGAGGAACTTGATCCTGCGCTTGAGAGCGAGGACCTCGGCCTGGAGTTCGAGCTGGTCCACGGCAAGGAGCTGGGCGGAGACGACCGGTCGCTGGCCGCGGCGAATCCAGCTGGCGGCAGTGGAGAGCGGCACACCGAGGTCACGGAACAGCATGGGGTTACCTTCTTCGCAAGTGATGTCGCGAAGCCGGTGGTCATACGACTTACGGCAGGGCGAGGTGGACATGCGTCAAAGATGCTCTCATCGGGCTCGCGGGCAAATCAGCCAAGAAGCAATTTCCTCCGCAATTTCACACTTGTTGCATTTGCGACGCCGTAACATCCAGGATGTCCTGGCTCGTAGCTGGGCTATGTGTTGGCAACGGCGAAGTCCACTGGGGCGGGAGTCGCGGCCTCCTTTCTCTTCGTCTTCGTGATCAGCGTGCCCTTGCCCTTTCTGCTCTTCTACCGCGAGAAGGACGTTGAGCTGACCTGCAGGCGACGTGATCCGATAGAGCGCTGGACCGACCGCCGCCCACGGGTTTGCGGACACCGCGAAGTTCGGTGATTCCGGTTGGGTGGCGCTATCTGCTTGTGGTGCGGGGCTCAAGATAGCGTAGACAATTCCTCCTGCGCGATCCATCCTAGCCAGCGTAGCGCTCCCAAGAGGGCAGATCATGGAAAACCATCCCCAGCAGCTGCGCGCCTTATATTACCCATACAGCTTGTGCCTCAATTCTGACTTTCTCAAGCGAGCACTACTTCTGTTTGACGAACTTGTATTCCTTGGCCCCATGCATGCCGACCGAGCGCTCGGCCTGTGGAGCGATTACTGTCAGGCCCTTGGCCGCCACGGCTGGCACCTCCATTCTGCGTGGGGAAAACTTGCACCCGAGTACGAACTCCTCCTTGAGCGACATGTAATACGATTCACAGACACCACGAACCTGGATAGCAGTCTCGTGGTTCCTGCGTGGCTAGATGATCTGACGGATCCGGAGCTTGATGTCATTTCAGGGGGAAATTCCGTCTTGGGCTGGCTTGTGCCTACGGCGAGACTCCCCCGTGAAACGGCACTATGGGCCGAGATCGCAGAACGCACCAAGACCAATGAAGCGACACTCCTGTGTGGCACCAAGTTGTCATTAGAGGATCTCCGACAATACGTTGAGCAGAGTGACGGCAGCTGGTGGGGCTCTCTTCATAGCGGCCTGAAACTGGACCGTTTGCCATTTGGCGTTGCATCGTCATTGTACATCAATCAATGTCTTTTGGCTGCCGAACTACAAGACCTCATACCCGTGACTGACAGCGTTGTACACCATACGATGCTGCTTCGGAAATACGAGCGCGCCAATCGGACGGCCATGTCGCGCAGCTCTCAACAACCACCACTCTCCTTCAGACCAGACCAGACGACTGACGTACTTCAGAAATACTTCATTTTAGCCATCAACGTGTTGAATACCTTTCTGAGTGAAGAGGAGCTCCGGAAGCGCACGTTTTCCGAGTTACTCGCCTATAGGGAAGGTTGTAGCGAAGAACTGCACCGATTCAGGGTGTATCTGAACAAGATGCTTACGAGTCTTCAGGCTGAACCGTGGACGCCTGAGTTCCAGCTCCAGCTAAATAGAGTCATCCAGTCTGAGGTCATTCCGGAGATGCAAAAGGCCGGCGACGTCATGAAGGGAGTCTACGAGGGGCTCTTTGGTGGCATTGTCAAGGCCGTGGTGCCTCAATCATTGGCAATGCTTACTCCTGCGTTAATTGCTTCGTTTATGGCACACCTATCGTTACATCAGATCGTCGCTACGGGAGCCACAGCGTTGCTGTCGGGTGTAGGCCTAGCAATCCCTCAACTCACTGAGTCGTGGAAGGAATACAAAACTCAGCGGAGGAACGCTCTGACATTCCTTTTTGAGCTTTCTGAACGCAATGGGCTGGACGTGCGTATAAGAGCGAAGAGACTACTGCTATTCGCTGACGAGAGTGTCTTGCATGCCCAGCCCGCGCCGGATGTACTCTTCCAACCTCAGGATCAGCGAACCGAGCCCGAAGTCTGCCAGCACGTGCTGCGATATTTGCTCACCATTCTGGGGTCGGCCGACGACGCGAGGACGCGTTGCGATGCGGCATCGTTTTTTGAGTACCTCGCGAATCCTGACGATAAGAATCTTGCCGGCCGTTGCAAGTGGATGAAGGAGCTCTTGACGATGGAGGTCGATGAATCCACGCTTGACGCTCTGATCAGCTCCCTCAATCGGGGTGACGACTACGTTCGGCCCGTCGTGGCCATGCTGTTTGGTTTCTGGAAGCCAATTCGAGCCACCTCAGCCCTGGTCGAGTATGTGCTGCGAGAGGATTTCGACAAGACTGGTGGAATTAGTGCGTTCCGTTGGGCGGTGAGTGCTCTCATCCGCATCGGTGGTCCAATCGTTGAGCAGTGCCTCGTTTTGTGCGCGACTGAGAGGCACAGAGATCGGTGGCAGAGGAGAGACGCAATCACTGGTCTGGCGATACTCGGGGCAAAAGGTGCATGCCGCGACCTTCTTCAGATCGCGGAGGATCAGGAAGACAACTGTCATGTGCGCGAGGATGCCGCCATAGCCGCTGCGTTCCTCGGTGACCATCGAGTAGCAGTTGAGTTGTTGGGTAAGTCTCACGTCGAATGGGTTCTGAAGAGCGAATGCCATTATGCCTACTCATTTCCAAACGCCGACTGGCTACGTCGATTTGGAATTGTTCCCGACGAAGCTCGTCGCCCCCGCCGGCAGGGGGCCAATGCCTAATGTCCACGAGGTCAACAAGCTGGCTCGCTGCGGTAGACTGTCCCGCGCTATCACGGTTGAGATGGCCATCGCGCCGCAAGATCGACTGCCTGTCCTTCGCCCAGCTACGAATCAAGACATTGCAGACATTTCATCGTGCAGTTGCAACGTAAAACCTCGCCCAGCCCCCAGTTGGCGGG
>Ga0265316_10000599_pt1 | contig 40220 bp, 32 predicted proteins | sample 4522metaG_FD_202092 | JGI IMG/M metagenome (GOLD analysis project Ga0265316, IMG submission 202092) | Rhizosphere microbial communities from Carex aquatilis grown in University of Washington, Seatle, WA, United States - 4-5-22 metaG | ecosystem: Host-associated > Plants > Roots > Rhizosphere >... | reverse complement strand
CGATTTTCTTCGCATCGCTTCGTTGCTCCTCCTCAAATTACTCCAGTAGTTCTCGTCGTCGCGCCTCGCGCTGCTCGAAACTCGCAGCAAATCCTCGGTCCGCCAAACCGTTCGGTGCTCTAGCCGCCGCCGATACCGCCGTCCTTCTCGGTGCAAATCGTGGGATCGGGGATCGTGCACGCGCCGTCGACGCAAGAGGCCGGGGGCAAGCAGTTTGGCCCGTTCAGCGGGTCACACGGCGCGCCGTCGGCCGCCGCGGCGAGGCATGTCCCCGTCGCGGCCCCGTCGGGTGACTCGCAAAGCCCGTTGCTCGAGCAGAGACTGAGCGGTCCGGTGGTGGGCGTGCCGCACGCGCCCCCGGCGGGTGACATCTGCACTTGGGAGCAAATCTGGGTCGTCGAGTCGCAATAGAAACCCGTGGTCGCGTCGCATCCGTCGGCCATTGGATCGCACGTGGCACCTGCCGCGAGCCGTGCCGCGCACGCGCCGGTGCTCGTGCCGGCGCTCGTGCAATAGAGAACCGGTTCGCACGGCTGACTGAGGCTACACGGCGCTCCCAACGCACCCAGCGGGATGCACGCCGCATTGACGCAGGTGAGCCCCGTTTGTTCGCAGTCCGGGTCGGATATGCACGGCCCTCCGGCGGCCGAGCGACTCTCGCAGGTGCCGCACGCTCTTGCGCCGAGAGTTTGGCAATATCCGCTCGCGCACTGCACGTTGGAGGCGCACGCCGTGCCGACGGGCCGGGAGCCGGACAATGCGCAGGCCGACGGAGCCTTGTTCGACAAGTAGTCGGCGCAGCTCTCGGCTTGGTCGCCGTGGATGCAGGCCTCGAGGCCCGCGGGCGTCAGCGTCGCTCCGCTCAGCGAGAGCGTGGGAGAGCACTCGAGCGCACGGCGCGCGACGCAGGTGGGCACGTCACCGTATCCGAGCTGGATCAAGAAGGGCGCGCACGACTGCAGTTTTTGGCAAGTCTCGGACGCCCAATCCGAGCATGCCTGAGAGGTGGTCACCGCGCTCGCGGCGCTTCCACTCGATCCGCTCGAACAACCCGCCACCGCCGTAAAAACGAGCGCGAACGCCCGCAGGACGGGTCTCGCCATGGACAGCCTCCTCTACGGAGTCTATCGGGATGGCGCACGAAGTTTCATTGATTCGACCATCGAGCACCCGCTCAGTGACAGGTCGTGGGATCGAGGATGGTGCACACCTGGCTTAGGCAGGCCGCTGGCGGCATGCAGTTCGGTCCCGTGGTGGGATTGCACGCCGCGCCTTCCGCCGCCGCGGCTTGGCACGTCCCCTGGGTGGATCCCCCGGGCGTGAGACAGGTTCCGCTCGCCTCGCACACCGTCACCGATCCGGTCGCAGATCGGCCGCACGCGGCGCCAATCGGCGCGATGGTCGCTTCGACGCACGCGCTGTCGAGGTTGCACGTCAGCGAGACGATCAAGTCGCATGCGTCCTCGTTCACGTTCGGGTTGCATGTTCCTCCGACGCCGAGCCGGGCCACGCACATGCCGCTCGGGGAGCAATAGAGAAGCGGCTGACACGGATGGGATTCGTCGCACTCCGCGCCGAACACGGCCAAGGGAACGCAAGACCCGCCGACGCAGGTCAGTCCCTTCTGCTCGCAGTCGGCAGGCGACGCGCACGCGCCGGCTACGGGGGATCGCGTCGCGCAGACCCCGCACGCGTTCGCCGCGACGTCCTCGCAGAATCCGCTCGCACACTGCGCGTCGACGGCGCAAGGCGATCCGATGGGGGTCGACCCCGTGAGCGCGCACGCGGGCGGAGCCTCGCCGGAAAGGTAGCCGTTCAAGTATTCCTCGCAGGTTTGCGCTTCGAAGGCGCGGGCACACCCCTCGAGGGCGCCCGGCGTCCACGTCGAGCCGATCGCCGTGGCCCCTGGAGGGCACTTGAGCGCGAAGCGCGTGGCGCACGTCCCCATGTCGCCGAAGTCCGTCTTGAGCAGGGGCGGTGCGCATGTCTGGAGTTTTTGACAGTTGGCGTTGGCGAAGTCCGCGCAGGCTTGGGCGGCGGTCACCTCGCTGCCGCCCGGCCGGCTCGAGCAAGCCACGGCGATTGCACATAGGACGGCCGGCCACGCGCGAGGTTCGCGCGCGGCGATCGGAGGTTCTCGCGGCTGCTTTTTGGAAGAGGGTGAGGTCACGAATGGGTCCGCGGTTTGGGCCGTCCTATCGCGTCGGCGGAATCACGAGAAAGCCCGCTCGGTCGACGGCGACGGCCCGCTCCTTCAGCAGCCGCCCCACCGCGCGCTTGAACGCCTTTTTGCTCAAGCCGAACACGGCGCGCACTTCTTCGGGACTCGACCCGTCGCCGACCCGCGGCGCTCCTGGCCTCGCCAGGACCTCGAGAACCCGCTTCGCGTCGCTTTCCAGTTCCTCGTGGGCATGACCGCGGAGCGAGAGCTCGATTTTTCCGTCCGGGAGGAGGCTGGTCACCCGAAAGCGCGCCGCTTCACCACGCGCGAGGCCGTGGGGCTCGGCGGCGGGCACCAGGCCCACGAACGCCCGAGAGAGAATCACGAAGAGGCCGATGTTCGGATCGTTGCGCCAAGCCTCGCCTTCGACCCATTCGTCCAGGCGAAACGCCGCCTTGCCTTGGTCGAGCATCTGCGCCACGCGCATGGTCCCCGCGAGGCGGCCACTCTTGTCGACGTAGAGGCCGATTGCATATCGCCCGCCGACGTTCATCTCGACCGTTTGTTCCGCGAACGGTACGAGGAGCTCTTTGGCCAGACCCCAGTCGACGAACGCGCCGAACTCCGTGCACGCGGTCACCTCCAGAAACGCGACCTCTCCGCGCTCGAGCTTGGGCACCCGCGTCGTCGCGATGGGCCGCGCCTCCGAGTCGAGGTAGACGAAAACCCGCAGCTCGTCGCCTTCCTTGGCGCCCTCGGGAATCTCGCTGCCGACGAGGAGGAGCACCGAAGGGTCGGCCTCGTCGCGGGTCCCGAGGAAGGCCCCCGGAGAACCGAATCGACGGATGACGAGCGTCGCGAAGCGCCCGAGGACCTCGTCGAACCGCACGCTCAGCCCCGCCGGTGATCGCGGTAGACGCGCATCACGAATTGCGCCGCCGGGCTCTGGCGCAGCGCATCGACTTCGTCGGTGAATGCCTTGGGCATGAGCCGCGAGAATTCGTCGTCCCGCGGCGTCACCGGGTGCTCGACCGGGGCCACGATCGGCGCGGCGAACGCGGCGAACGCGATGTCGAGCGCGCCGAACCGATCCCCGAACAAATACGGTCGGACTGCAATCCGGGTCCCGATCTCGTCGAAGATACTCCGCATCCGATCGCGCGAATCGAGCGCGTTCGCCTCGTCGATGCGCATGAACCGGCGCATCGCCTTCCGGAGGACCGGGAAGAGCGCGCCGACCGCGACTTGCTCGAACCGCGGCGTTCTTCTCGAGAAAAGCCGGAGGGTGAGCGCGCGCGACCGGAGCAAGTGAAAGTAGACGAAGCGGCGCACGTGCGGCGCGAAATCGAGGTCGAGGCGGCGTTCGAGCGCGAGCGCCTCGTCCCGCGCGGATCCGTCCGCGGGCAGGAGCTTGCGATTGCCGGCGGCTCGTGAATCGGCGAACCGCACGATCTTCGGGGAGTCGGCGAGCACCGAGCCGTCTTCGAGGACGAGGACCGGCACCGATGTCTTTCCCCCCATACGGCGGACGGCGCGCCTGTGCAGACCGGGCACGTGCCCCTCTTCACGGAACGCGACCCCCGCCGCTTCCAGCGACCAGCGGGCTTTCTCGCAGAAGTGGCTGAAAGGAATCGTGACCAAGGTGTGGGCCATCGTGCGAGGCCTCCAGCCTAGCAGCTGGCGGCACGCCTACTCGGCCGTGCTAGCACGATAAGCGCAGTTGACGTGTGACGACACTTCGCGCAAGAACGCCGGACGCGCGCCAGCCAATCGTTTTGGTGCCTAAAGGAGCATTTTCAGTGATTTCTAAAACCAGTCGGGTCGCCGTGGTTCTGTCTTCGCTCATGTTGGCTTTCGGGGGGCTCGCGGGTTGTTCTTCTTCTCCAACGACCGAACCGAGCACCGGGAACAGCTCCGGTGGCGGTACGGGCAGCAGTTCGGGCAGCGGCTCGGGCAGCGGCTCGAGCAGCAGCTCCGGCGGCGGGTCCACCGCCACGGTGTCGTTCGCCAAAGACGTGGTGCCCATCTTCCAGATGAGCTGCAGCGTCGGCGGCGCAACCTGCCACGGCGATACTTCCGTCAACATGGGTCAGGCGGCCGGCAATCGGCAGTACCTGGGTCCGATGTCGGGCACGTACGCGGCGGCCGATATCACCAAGGTTCTCGGCGACATCCTCAACGTCAAATCGTTCGCGGATCCGACCATGAACGTCGTGACCCCGGGCGATGCCACCAAGAGCTTTCTCATGTACAAAATGGACGGCGCTCAGATGTCGCTTGCGGCGCAGTGCACGACGGGGACTCCGTCGCCGCCTTGCGGCACTCTCATGCCCTGGCTGGGCACGATCCTCCCCCAGACGCAGCGCGATACCGTCCGGAGCTGGATCAACCAGGGCGCCAAGAACAACTGAGCTTCAGCGGCCCGGCGGTCGAGGTGGCTCGCGAGAGCCGCCCGGCCTATCTCCATTTTCGTGTCTTCCGACGCCGGTCTCCTCGACCCGCCGCTCGATCTCCTTTTCGAAGGACCGGCTCTCCCCCGCTTCGACCTCCCGGAGTCGCTGACCGCCGCGTACGCCGGGTCGCTCGGGTTCGGCGCGCCGCGACTGTTCGCGAACTTCGTGAGCTCGGTCGACGGAGTCGTGGCGCTCCCCGACGGCGGGGAGTCCGGGCATATCGTCAGTCAAGGAAGCCTCGCCGACCGGTTCGTCATGGGGCTTCTGCGGGCCTGCGCGGACGCGGTCATCGTGGGCGCGGGTACATTTCGCAAGTCCCCGGGACAACTCTGGTACCCCGAGGCGATTTATCCGCCGGCGGCCGCCGCGTTCGCGGAGGCGCGAACCCGCCGGGGGCTTCCACCCAAGCCCGCGTTCGTCCTCGTCACCGGGTCGGGCGCCGTCGATGCCACGGAGCCCGCCCTTCGCGACGCGATCGTGGCGACCACGGCGGCCGGGGCAGAACGGCTGCGAGCGCAACTACCCCCGACCACCCGGCTGCTCGTGCTCGACGCCTCGCCGATTCGCCTGACGGAGCTCGTCGCTCGACTGCACTCCGAAGGCCTGTACGTGCTGCTTACCGAAGGCGGTCCGTCGCTCGTCGCGGAGCTCGTCGCTGGAGCGCTTCTCGACGAACTCTTCCTGACCCTATCGCCTTCGCTGTTCGGGCGCTGGGAGGGCGATCGACGAAAGTCGCTCGCGAACGGGGTGGATCTGGCCGGCACGACGATGGACCTTCTCAGCGTGCGGCGGCACGGGTCGCACGCTTTTCTGAGGTACGCCGTCAGACCTCCGGCGCCCGTCGGTCCGCAAACCCACAACCTAGCGATCGCCTGCGAATAGTTCGACGACCCAGGCCTCGCCGCGGCCGTCGCGAACGACGCCGACGCCCAACCGATCGAACTGGCGGCGCAGCAGGTTGGCGCGATGGGACGGGCTCTTCCAGAGCGCGCGGTGGGCGAGCGCAATCGTCGCCGCGTGCGCGACGTTTTCGCCGGCATGGCGCGCTTCCAAACCCGCTTCTCGCAAACGGTCGAACGGATCGCCGTCGCCGACGTCGTGCGCCAGTTGCCCGGCGCGAGCCATGCGCGCGGCGTGCCCGCGGGCAACCGCGTCGAGCTGGGGGTCGCGCCGAAGGGGTGGAAGGGACCGGCTCTCGCGAGCTTCACGGACCATCCGGCCGAGCAGATTGTCGTCCGGGACCGCGCCTGCGCTCGCTTCTTCGCCGGGGGCGGGGGAGCTTTCGGATGGCCACGCCGGCTCCATCCCCGCAAAGACCGTGGCCTCGAGCACGGGGCGAGGCCCTCCTTCCACGTCGGCCATCACTTGGACCTGGAACTCTCCGGCGCGGTCCGGCGCAAAGCGCGCCCGCAGGACGGCCCCGTCGAACGACGCCGGCGCCGAGCGCGGAGGACCGTCCGGTCCCTGCACGATCACCTCGCCCCCGTTCGCCGGAACGCGCATGCGCGCTTCGACCGTCACCCATTCGCCCGGACGAACGCGTGTCGGAAGAGGCGCGAGGTCAGCCAAGGCATCGATCGCAACGACCACGAGGACCCGGCCGCCGCTTTTCTCGGCTCCACTCGCGACTCCGCATCGGCGCGCAGGCCCCTCCCGCGACGGTCCAAGCCACGAGTCGAGCTTGGCCATCGTCTCGGCGCTGCCGACGCCCACTCCGCTCGCGACCCACGCGCGCGCCCACGGATGTGGTTCGCCCGCGGCTCGTTGGGCTCGCGCGAGGTCGTCGAACTCGGGAATCTGCGAGCCGCGCAGCTTGCCGGCTAGGACCACGAGCGCTGTCGCCGCCAGCCCAGCGTCGGATCCGCCACACCGCGCCAGCGCCTCCTGTTCGAGCGGCGATAGCGTTGTCCGGTCGATGGCAACCGGGGAGGCGCTCCAAGCGGACCACGCGATCGGGCCGTCCGCGCCGAAAAGCGGCGACGTCGCAAAAAAGCCGGCGACCAGGAGCGGACTTGGCCACCCGAACTGCACTGCTCGATTGTAGAGGGCTCGGCGAGCCTGCCCAACTTACTGGAGTCTTCGGCGCCGCTCGGCTCGGTAGCCGATGCCAATGCCCGCGCGCAGCCCGAGGAGGAATGCGGCGAAGACCGCGAGGCTGACGAAGAGCGGCGACACGCTTGCGTTCAGTTGATCGAGAAGCTTTTGGTCACGGGGACCGGACTGCCACCGAACGGCGGTACGCGGGCCTGCCGGAAACGGGCTTCGACGCACTTGCCGGTCGGGGTTCCGTCGAACGGCGAACCCGCCATGAGTGCTGCCGATTGTACCCCTCCACCCGGCGCGAAGACGATCTCCACTTTCCCCGATCCCGTCGTGTCGGCCCGCTTGCACGATTGAAGGCCGCCCACGATGGCCGCCAATCGCGACCTCGCTTCGCCCAAATTGAACTCGGCGCCGGAAGCGGCGGGCGCTTCCTTCGGGGGGGCCGGCGGCCCCTTGTACTCCTTGTACTCCTTGACCTCCTTGCGCGGAGCCTCTTGGGCGACCGGCGCGGCGGCCGCGGGAGGAGGAGGTGGCGGCGCCGCGGCCGTGCTAGCCGCCTCGGGCGTTGCCGAGGTCGGCGCCATTGCCGGGGCCGAGTTCGAACCGACCGACGTCCCGGGGGTTGGAGTCGCCGCGCTACCGCTCGCGCTCGTCTTCGACTTGTCGCTGTCGTCCGACCCCGCGAAGCCCTTCCCTCGGACGAGGACGACGGCGATCGCGACCGCGGCGACCAGGAAGAATGTTCCTGCGCCGAGGGCCAGGAAGATGAGCGCCTTGCTCTTGACCTGGGACGCGCCCGGCCCGCGGAGCAGGCTTGGCGGCGGCTCCGAGTAGTGTTCGAGCGATGGCGCGGCGAGCACCGGCGCCGCGAGCGACGGACTGAACGCTCCGCCTCCGCCGAGATTCATGATGTCGTCCACGCGGCTCTTTTTCTTGTCGTCGCCGGTGGAGCGCATCTGCGCTCCGAGTTGCCGAATGTCGATCAGCCCCGAGGCCTCGTTCGTTGCGGTCATCGAGGGCGCCGGAGCCAGGCTTCCCTTTTTCGTGGTGGTTCCCGCGGGGGCACTCGTCAGCACTTCGTCCTCGCCTCCGGCCTGCGCAACGCTGCCGAACAAGTCCGCGACCGGCGCTCGACCGCCCGCTCGGCGCGCCGCCACGGCGCTCCCGGCCGGCGCTCCGACGACGGCGCCGTTGCCTTCTTTCTTGCCGGGACGGCTGACGAGCGAGGCGGCGCCTCGGCTCGGTCCCGCAGTCCCGTCGTTGCTGCTCGTCCCCACGTGATCCTCCTCGCGCGCTTGCCGTGTCGCCGTACAGGCGGCATGAAGCGACGAAACTTCGTGAATGGGTAGCCAGTCTTGCTGCCCCTCTTTCCAGCACAACGTATCGTCGGTGACGATGCCGGCTCGGTAGGCCGTGACGACCTCTTCTTCGCTCATCGTGCGCTGGTCACCGTCGGCCACGTTGACCATCCACGGGGACGCCGCGGTCCCCTGGGCGGCATAGTCGAACGCATTGGCCGTCTGCGGGGGCAGCGAGCCGCCGGACGTCGTGGCCTCACTTCCGTTGACGACGATCGTTGCGCCGCATTTCTTGCAGCGAATTTTGACTATCTTGCCGGCGACTTTTTCGTCGGCAATCGTGTACTTGGCCTGACACGCCTGGCACGTAATCTTCATCCCACAACCATTTCCCTCGGGTTCCGACGCGGCCGCTGCCCGGAGCAGAGATCGCGCGCGATCACGTGACCCTTACACCCTCTCGACGCGGCGAGCCCTGATGGTAGCGCGATGCGGGTCTCGCGTCCGCTCCAAGTGATACGGCTAGTTCAGCAGGACCAGTTGGGTCCCGTCTTTCGAGCAGAACGAAGAGGCGCCATCGAAGCGGCCTCCACATGTAGGACAGATTTTTCCGCGGGGCGGCGCCGAGGAGCCTGCCGGCCGAGCTTCGGCGATCACGGGTGGCACGAGCTCTTCGCCGTCGTGCGGACAAACCCGCACACCCGGATTGAACCCGCGCTTGCAAGTCGGACAGACGCCCCCAACCGGGCCCGCCAGCAAGTCCTCGTGCCCGGCGATCGCCACAAGGCGGTTCGAGTCGAACGGACAGAACGCAACCCCGCCGGGGAACTCGCGGCGACACGAAGGGCAGAACGACGGGCCGGACGCGATGCCGCGAGCCGCGGCGGCGGCAGCCTGCTGCTGGGCAATGGCCACGCTCTGGATGTGCGCGCGCAGCTGCTCGGCGTGTTGGTGCTCCCGAGCGCGCTTCTTGTGCTCGTAGTCGCGCATCTTTTCGTTGTGGCGCTCCTCGGCGAGACGGGCGGAACGAACGGCCGCGCGCGCGCGCCTCGCTCCGACGACCGCCACGATGCCGAGAAAGAGCGATAGTCCCCCCACGACGAGCATGAACGTCGTTCGCCTTCGCGACGCGCCGTCTTCCGTGTGCGCGCGCGATGCGCCGATGGAGCTCGTCGCGAGGATTGCGACCGACGGTTCGCTCTGCTCGCCGTTGGAGTCGAGCCCGGACTGCACGAGCAACGCTTCGAAGTTGGCCGGGGAAGTCGCTTGCACCGACGCATGAGCCGCGCGTCCGGCGGCCGCTGCAATCACGTCGAACGTGGCGTCGGCAAAGTCGTCCTCGGGCAACGTGAGTCGCCCCGACGAATCGACCGATGGCCGTCCCTCGTGCGTCCGGCCGTCGCTGAACGTCACGGGACCGATACTCCAGGCGATGGGCGCGGACGTCACACACCCGTTTGCATCGACGACGATGCCTTCGAAGGCGAAGGTCTCGCCCAGCCGCAAGAGCTTGCGCGACGGGCGAACCTCGAGGCGAGCCGGCTCGCCCGGAGGGCTGCAGTCCATCCGGCGCCCCGGAGTCACCGTCGCTCTTTCGGGAACAGGGAGCAAAGTCGGACCGGGCACGGACGCCGCCGCGGGGATCCGGGCGAGGGGCCACGATGCAATGGGCCAAGCGGAAGCCGCCGGGGCACCGACCCTCGTCAGCGATGCCCCTCTCTTGACGTCCGCGACGCAGCGTTCGCCGCTGATCGTGAACTCGTAGCGTCCCGTCTCCGCGACCGAAATCGAATCGTCGCCCGGGACCACGAAAAAAGCCGTATTCACGATTGCGTGTCGCGGGTCGCTGGGGGGGGTGGCGCACCGCGATCGCCAAGAGCGCGCGTCCCGGGAATGGGTCTCCGGCGTTATCGTGGGCATCGAGTCGAGGCACTGATCGGTGCGCAGTGTGCGGCGCGCCGCGACGAGCGCGAGCTCGCCCCCGCTGCGACGAATCGTGACGGGACCTCCCTCCATCATCGTGCCGGAGACCGGGGGGGGGCCACACGGCGGGCCCCAGCGCTGGACCACGAACGATTCGGTGACCGCGGTCATGCTCCAAGCGCCGTCCAAGGACGCGCCGTCGGCGCGGGCGGCAGGCGACGCGAGGCCGGCGCTCAGCACAAGGGCCGCCTGCACGAAGATGCGGGCGGCGCCACCGGGATGCAGCGGCTCTCCGTGGCCGGAGGGGCAACCGAAAGGGGTTCGCACTCGAAAGCGCATCGTGGGTTTGACACGAAAGGTACCAGTTCCTTCGTTTTGGGGCCGCCGAGTCAGGAGTCGTGTGTGTTAGCCTCGCTCACGTAGGAGAGATCCGTTGTACCTGACGACACTCGGAGTGCGGCCCGGTCCTGGCCAAATGGTCCAACGTCTTTTGCGGCTGGCGCCCGCGCTTTGCGCGACGTTCGTGGCGTCGCTCATCGGAGGGACGGCTCACGCGCAGTCCACTCCGAACGCGATTCCGACCGCCAACGGCGACGGCTTCGATACCCACTTGTTCCGTCCGGCAATGGACTCCAAGGGGCTCTTTTCCGTCAACGGCACCGACATTCTGGGTGCGAAGGAAGTGAGCTTCGGACTGATTCTCGACTACGGGCACACGCTCTTGCGCACCGCCATCAGCAGCCCGCTCATCGAGCACTCGTTTCAGGGGACGTTCCAGTTCAACTACGGGATAGCCAATCAAGTGGTCGTGGGCTTGTCCATGCCCGTCGACTTGATGTCTGGTCCGCAGACCCCGGACGCCAACGGCCAGCCGCTGTTCCCGAACCAATGGGGGCCCGGAAAGCTCGACTTTCAGGGGATCGGGGACGTCGCTGCACATGCCAAGTGGCGCGTTCTGAAGGTGGAGCACGGCTTTGGCTTGGCGCTGGGCGCGGAGGCCGGGTGGGGACTTCCAGGCGCCGCGTCCAACGCGGGGGCCGAACCGGGCTTCTGGTACTGGCCGTCGCTGGCGGCCGAGAAGCGATTCGGGCCTTCCGGGAGGATTCGCGTGGCGATCAACGCGGGCTATCGCGGGCACTCCGCGAGCAGCACGGTCCTCTCTCCGCTGAGCCACGGAAACTACGCCGATGGAAGCCTGCTGACCTACGGGGGGGGAGTCAGCTTCCGTGTGCTCGAGTCACTCGATTTGGTCGGCGAAACCTATGGCACCTATTTGATCGAGAGCGCCGCGACCGGCGCGGTTCCGACGAGCAACGAGGTCGTCGGCGGCATCAAGCTCTTCGTCGAGCGAAATTCCTACCTGATGCTCGGCGGCGGGACGCGCTACGGCCACGGCTTCGAAGCCGCGGACCAGCGGGCTTTCTTGGGATTCGTGTTCGAGCCGTCCATCGGCGATCGGGACGGGGACGGGATCAAGGACGACGTCGACCAATGTCCGGACGACCCCGAGGACTTCGACGGGTTCAAAGACGAGGACGGCTGCCCCGACCCCGACAACGACAACGACGGCATCCCCGACGTCGACGATCGGTGCATCAACATTCCCGAAGACCGGGACGGAGACCACGACGAAGACGGGTGCCCGGAGGGGGGCGACGGCGATCGGGACGGAGACGGCATCCCCGACTCCAAGGACAAGTGCCCGGACGATCCGGAGGATCGCGACGGCTTCCAAGACGAAGACGGGTGCCCCGACCCCGACAACGACCAGGACGGAATCCCCGACAAGATGGACAAGTGTCCGAACGATCCCGAGGACAAAGACGGCTTCGAAGACGAAGACGGCTGCCCGGATCCGGACAACGATCAAGACGGGATTCCCGACGTGCGGGACAAATGTCCGAACGAGCCCGAGACCTATAACGGGTTCGAAGACGAAGACGGCTGCCCGGACAAGGGCAGCGTCATCATCCAGGACAACAACATCATCATTCTCGAGAAGATCAAGTTCATGACGGACAGCGCGGAGATCTTGCCGCAGTCCAACCCGATCCTCGACGCGGTCGCGACGACGTTCGCCCATCACCCGGAGTTCACACTCCTCGAGATCGCCGGGCACGCCGACGAGCGCGCCAGCGATGAGCACAACCTCAAGCTCACCCAGGACCGCGTGAACTCGGTCATGCGGGCTCTCATCGCGCGCGGCATCGCTCCCGGGCGGCTCAGAAGCAGGGGCTATGGGGAGTTCTGTCCCGAAGATCTCGGACACAACGAAGCCGCGTGGGAAAAGAATCGCCGCGTCGAGTTCAAGATCCTCAAGACGAAAGACGGCCCGACCGGTGTGGAACTGGGATGCGAGAACGCGGTCAAGCACGGCGTTGTCCCCGACGCCGTCCCCCAATAACCGGGTGACCCAGCGCATTTCCGCCATCGCGGCGGAAAATTCCAACACAGAGAGCCGAGCAAAGTAAGGGAACGGTACCGCCCCTATCTCACTTCGGATGCCACGCGCATCGTACGAAGGCGATAAGGAGCGAAAATGGTGGTGCGTTACGATCGAGTTTGGCTCTGCGCGACCCTGGCCTGTTTGGCCTGCAGTCCTCACACGGAGTCCTCGGTTTCGAACTCCGGCGGAGGGGTGGCCTCGGGCGGCGCCAATGCCGACGCGACCACGCCGGCCTCCACCGGCGGGGGGACAGGCCCCGCCCCGGCGGGAGGCTCGTCCGGTGGCCCGCAGGCGAGCGGTGGCTCGTCGGGGGGCTCACCGTCGGGCGGAAGCACGTCCGCGGATGCAGGCGCCTCGTCAGGAGGCGGAAGCTCGGGGGGTGCGTCTGGTGGGCCGGCCGTTGGCCCTTCCGACGCTGGACTCGGAGCGCCACGCGGCGACGCGGCCGTCTACGTAGAGCCGGACGGAAGCTTGGCTGGCACGACGCCCGGCCTCACCGCCCCGGGTGACGCTGGCGACGGCTACTACCAAATCACGACCTATCCCGTCGATCCCGTTCTCACCGCGGGAGCGAGCCCGGCGGGAAAGCGATTCAACTTCAATCTAACCGGCAGCAAACTCTACCCCGCGACCGCCTCGCGGGCGATCACGGTCTACGTGCCCAACCTGTACAAGGACGGGACGGCTGCGCCCGTAATGGTGGTGATGGACGGCGCAGGAAGCCAGTTCCTGCGGGTGCAGGCGGGGCTCGACAATCTCAGTCAGTCGACCGATCCGACCCGCCGGGTGCCCCCGTTCATTCTGGTGGCGGTAGCGTCCGGGCAGCGCAGCATCGAGCTCGACACGATGTCCGACCTCTGGGCGCGCTACATCGACGAGGAGGTCTTCCCGGCCGTGGTCTCCAATGCCGCCATCAAGGCAGCCTATCCAAATATCGCCATCACCAAAGATCCCGAGGGGCGCGGGGCCGTCGGCTGCAGCTCGGGCGGCTCTGCGGCGATCATCATGGCCTGGTTCCGGCCAGACCTCTTCCGTCGCGCAATCGGGTACGACGCCTCTCTCGTCAACCTGCAGTCGTCGACGATGTACCCGCTCGGCGCGTGGGACCTCCACTCGGATCTCGCGCTCATCCTGAACTCCCCGGTCGAGCCGATCCGGATCGTGGGCGACGACAACGAGATGGACAACGGCGCGGGAACCGGAGAAGCGGGGGCCAAAGATTGGCTGCTCGCCGGACAGCGCACGGCTGCCGATCTCTCGACCATGGGCTACCACTACCGATGGCTCGAGGGCATGGGGGCAATGCATTGTAGCGATGCTCGCGTCCAGCAGACCAGCATGGGCGATTCGCTCGTCTGGGTGTGGCGCGGCTACCCGAACTGAGTAGAGGTTCCAGCAAGAGGGTGTCCCGCAACCCCGGCACGTGGAGTTTCTCGTCCACTCTCTCGATCGGCGGAGTCGCGCTCCCGATCGCGTGCGTGTTCGACTTCACGGGGACCAAGCAGTAGCTGCGAAATATCCGTGGGCGAGGGGATATTGGGATAGGCGCTCAGGGCGCTTCTAACCGTGGTCTTCGGGATGCGCGTCCTGCGCTCCCGAATCGCCGGGAATGCACTCGCCCGCAGGGGTCGTGCCGGCATCCGCCGCCGCGTCGCCCCCGAGCTGGCATTGCCCACCGGAGACGCAGTCCGATGCGGACGTGCACAACTGAGTCTCGCCGATCGCGCACGTCAGCTCGCACAGTTGGCTCGTGACGCCGCCGCTCAGCAAACGACAGCACACCTGGCCGCCGGCGCAATTCGTCGGGCTCTCGCATTGCCGTATCGCCGTAGGGGACGCGCACGACGACGGTGTGGCTACGCAGGTGTTCACGGGGCCCGAAGACTTGGCTCCATCGAGCGAGACTTCGGCTTCACAGCAGAACGGATTCGACGCCGCACAGGAACTCGCGCCGCAAGCGACCGGGGTTGCCGAGCTCGCAAGTGCAGCCAGGTCGTTCGGATTCACCCCGCTACACGCTGGGCTGACCGTAAGCCCCAAGGATACGAACCCCACCGTTGCTCGTCGCATGGTCGCAACCTTCCTCCAAGCCAAGAAATGGGACGAAATGTCTGGCTTACCTACCACGCTCATGCGTTTGCCGGTTGCGTGGCTTTGCGGGTCCGGCGCGAGCGCGTCCGGGCCGTTTCCGTTTTGTCAGAACGCTCCGCGCACTCCTGCGACTCCGGGGCCGATCCACGGCGTTACCCTCGCGCCGAGCATCGGCGCCCGCGAGGCGGGGGTGACGCGCCGCGAGGAACCAGCGATGAAGGAAACCGTCGCTGCCCCGGCGCCGACCCCCGCCACGATGAGCGATACCGTTGAAATATTGGCCAGCAGATTCGCCGTGTCGAAGTCCGTGGAGGGGCGACCGGGCGGGCACACCCGTCTCGGGCATTCGCCCTGGAGCGACGACGTGTCTGACCACGACATCAGACCGGATACCACCCCTGCGACGAGGCCGGCGGCGGCGACTCCTATCGCGCCGTACGTGAACGCGCTCGGCGAATGCGATCGCCTCGGCGCGGCCTCGGGAGGTGGCTCGGGCTCGAGCGCGACTTGGGGAGATGGCCCGGGAATCGGCAGGGACAGACGCACCTCACGCCGCTCCCATTCGCCGACGTCGATCTCCTGCTTCACTTCGGCGGAAGCGGTCTTCGCTGCGATCACGTGATGGCCCGGATCGACGCTGCGTGGCAGGCCGATCGTGCCGGCCGGAACCAAGACCCCGTCGATCGACACCGTGGGCAGGTCGTGTTCGACCGTATCGACGAATATCGTGAGCCCCGGCACACGGCCCTCGAGCGAAACATCCAGGTCGTCGGCTTTTCGCCGGGCTTCGTTGAACGGCTCCGGGTCGGTCGGCTTTGCCGGGTTCTTGCGGATCGTGGCGATGGTGTCTCGCGCCTCGACGAGCATCCCGAGCGCCGCCTCGACCCGCGCCACTTCGAGTCCCGTAGTCGGGACGTGCATGATGTCGTCCGCTGCGCGAAAACGGGTCAGCGCGTCCGCGAGATCGCCGCGATCGCGCAAATCGCGCCCGTCCTGCATGAGGTTGCGCGCCGTTTCCCGGTCAGCCGAGGTTGGCTCCGCGTGAGCGGTGGCGGCCGCGAGCAGCATCGCGGAAATTGAGCCGGCGAACGCGCCACACCGTGTGCCTGCCACGATTGGTTTAGAACCCGTCATCGATCCTCGGCTTGTGCGGGCGGCTCTTTGCAGTGGTCGCAGGCGAAACGGCGGCGGCCCGCCCACCCGCCGGGGCAGGGATGGAACGAACGACGAGGGCCGCGTCTTGCGCGGGCGACGCCTCCGTCGCGCCCGGAGTGTCTTCCGGTTGGGCGGGTCGGCCGGGCGCCGATGGTTCCCCGCCCGCCGGGGCGCTCTGCGGGTACGTCGGACCGAGCGCCGTCCGAGGGGTGTCGCGGCCCGGGCCCGCTTTCGGCCCTGACGGGCGAAGCGCCAGCGTCGTGAGGACGGCGATGCCCAACAGAGCCGCGACGGCCGCCACTCGGACCGAAGTTCGGCTCCCCGGGCTTCGCCGGGGGAGCAGCCCAATCGCGGCCGATCCCAGCGACCCGGCCGTATCGCTCGATTCCGCCGCTTGCGCGGGAGCCGCAGCGGCGGCCGGTTTTCCCAAGTTCGCGGTCGCATTCCCGCTCGGGCTCGCGCTCATCGTCTGGATGCTGGAGCGAAGAAGAGACGCGTAGTTCTCTCGCTCGGCCGCAGCCTTGAGTCCGAGCAAGATCGTCTCTTTGCGCGTTCGCGCGCGGTCGGCCATGTGGTCGGACAGAAAGCTCGCCACGGCGGCGGTCCCCGTTCCCAGCTTGGTCGCCACCATCGCGTCCTCGATGGCTTGCTGCAGCTCGGCGGCGGTGGCGAAGCGGTTCGCCGGCGACGTCTCGAGTGCGCGATAGACCACGTTTGCGATCGGACGAGGGACGGTTCCAGGAAGCGGCGGCGGCGGCAAGCCGCTCGTCAGTGCCAGGATCGTTTGCACGTCGTTTTCGCCCACGTACGGGGGTCGGCCGGAGAGCAAGTCGTAGAGGACGGCCCCGATCGCCCAGATGTCGACGCGCCGATCGGAGCGGCCCCCCAGCGCCTGTTCGGGCGCCATGTACCGAACTTTGCCTTTGACCGTCCCCGTGTTCGTATCGCCACCGATCCGATCGCGCGCCTTGGCGATGCCGAAGTCGATGAGTTTCGCGTCGCCGTGCAGACTGACGAGAATGTTGTGTGGAGAAACGTCCCGGTGAACGACGCCGAGAAGCTGCCCCGCGTCGCCGCGAAGCTCGTGCGCCGAGTGAAGCCCTCCGCATACGTCCGCGACGATGCGGAGGAGCACGCCGCGAGGGGCGCTCGTGCCGTTTTTCTTCAGCGTTCGATGAATCGTCGAGAGAGCGTCCCCGTCGACGTACTCCATCACGAGATACGTCGTGCCGTGGTGTTCCCCGACGTCGAGGACTCGAACGACGTTGTTGTGTTCGATGCGAGAGGCAATACGTGCCTCGTCGAGAAACATGGTTTGAAAAGAGGAATCGTTGGCGTATTTCGGGAGGACGGTCTTTATTGCGACGAGTCGCTCGAAGCCGTGTTTACCCGTTTGCCGCGCGATCCACACGCTCGCCATTCCCCCTTGCGCAATAGGGCAAATTAGCTCGTATCGATCGAGCATGAGCCCGGGGGCGAGTGTCGACGGCGGATGGAGGCTCACTACAAAGGAATTATCGCGTACGCAGGCCCTTGGCGCGAGCTATTCCGCCGTGCCTTACATGCGTCCATACGAGAATACCGATTGGCTGATGGCCTACACTCGGCGAGGTAGAAGACAGATGCCAAGACACTTGGGCTGTCCCCCGTGTTGAAGTATCGTCGATTCGTGGGGTTACTCGCCCGAGTCGTCCGCGCAGCGGCTCTCGTCCCCATCATCGCGGGGTGCGCGACCGTTACGGGTCTCGATTCATACACGAAAGGCTCGTGCGGAGCGGCGTGCGACGGCGGCGGCTCTTCTCCCGACGACGGCGTACCGCCACTCGGCTTCGACGCGACCGTCGATTCCCCGACGGGTATCGACGTCGCCGTCGCCGCTGACGAACGTTCGGAGGCCGAAGGGGACGACGCGGGACACGGCGATGACGCGACGACCGACGGCAGTCACGGCGGGGACGGGGGCTTCACCGACTCCGCGAATGGAAGCACCTGCGAGGCCGGAGGCTGTCAGGACGCAGCTCCGTCGCGTTACTCATGTCGAACCGGAGGCTGCAACGCGGCCGGCGGGGTTTGTTCGGCGCCCGGCCAATCTTGCCATTGCTTCTCCGATTCCCAGTGCGGGAGCGGCAAGTGCGTCAGGACGCTCGGACAGAACGACGCTGCGTGCGGGAGCGGCGGCTGCACCGGCAGCGGCGCGGCCGACGGCTTTGGCTGCTTGCTCGCGAGCCCGGGCATCCCTGCCGTGAACCGGCCCGTGTTTGCCTACCCGCCCACCAACTTCGACCCGACGAAGTACCTCCCGCCCTCGACCGCCACGACGATCGATTGTGACACGACTTATGACAGCAGCGGCCACGCGTTCACCGGCTGGTGCACCGGGCAGACTTTGCCCACCGTCGTCGCGGGTGTGGCGCAGCTCACGAGCGGCGGCCCGCCGGTCGACGTCCTCGCGTTCGGTGGCCTGACGCTCGCGGCAGGGCACACGCTCACCATTACTTCGAGCGGCGGCGGCAACGCCGTCATCTTCGCGGTGTACGGGAGCGCCAACATCCTCGGTACTATCCACGCCGACGGCAAGCCTGGGGCGTCTTCCAGTACTGTTCCGGGAGCGTCCGGCCCCGGGGGGAATTTCAGCTGCGGGGCGAGCGCCGGGGCGAGCCAGCCCGCGGACGGTCGCTGCAGCGGGGGAGGTGGGGCCGGTGCAGCGTTCATAGGCGGCGCGGGGGCCGGGGGCGTAGGCGGCGGCCCGGCCTCGGGAGGGGTCGCGCGCACCAACGTTTCCTACGCTCCTCTGCTCGGAGGGTGTCCTGGTGGAACGAGCGGGAGTTGGGCTTGCCAAACCTCCGGCGGGGGAGGGGGAGGCGCATTTCAGGTGTCCGTCGCCGGGTTGCTGACCTTCTCCGGGACCATCACCGCCAACGGTGGAAGCGGCGGGACGAGCGCGTGTTTCATGTCCGGGTGCGGCCTCTACGGGTACGGCGGAGGCGGCGGCGGAGCCGGATCCGGAGGGACCGTGCTGCTCGAGAGCCAGAGTTACACGGACCTCGGCGCAGCCATCTACGTCAACGGCGGCACCGGCGGGGCACCGAACACGGGAGGCGGCGGCGGGGCCGGAACCGGAGGATTGGGAGGCGCTGGGGGCACCTTACTGTCGACCGCCGGCGCTTCCGGAACGGGTTCGAGCGCATTCGCGTGTGGTCCGTACAACCAATGCGGAGGCGGCGGTGGCGGTGGGTACGGTCATTTCTTGACGAAGAAAGTCGACCCTACGCCGTGCACGACGACGCTGGCCCCGGCGCCCGTGCTCAGCGCGGCCGGTACGGCTTGCCTGTGCGTCGATGATTCGAATTGCTCGAGCGGCAAGTGCGTCGGAACGGGGCAGTGCACCGGATCGTGCACGGGCGCGGGCGCCGCGGACCTCAGCAATTGTCAGCTGGAGACATCCGGCCCGAGCGGCGGCGAGCCCTAAAGCAGCAGGCACGCGTACCCAGCAAAGCCGGGTCCCATTCGAGTGGCGCGTTTTACTCAGGGCCCTCGCTGCGCCTGGATCGCACGCGCCTCTTGCACGCACGGCTTGTCACCGAGGTCTTTGCACGTGCTGATGAGAAGCCGGATCTCCGTATCCGTCGCCTTCCCGCTGTAGACCCGCTGCTCAAGCTGTTGTTTGAGGAGAATTTTGGCGTCGGGTGTCCCCTGCAAAGCGAGCTGACGCTCTCGGTCGTCCACGCTGGCTCCCGGAGGCCGCGGCGACGTGGTCACCGGCAAAGTCGGGGGCGGTGGCACCGGCGGAGGGACGAACATCGGAGGTGCGGCTGCCGGCTCGAGGGCGACGGTGCGCCTCGCCGTTTCGATGCGAGCGCCCTGACTCCCCCCCGCATCGGCCGACGCCGACACGGTCGATGGAACTTGGGCGCGGTTGGCGGCGGCCGTGCTCGCAACGGCGTCGAGCTCCTGCAGTTTGTCGGCACTTGTCTTGCGACGAGAAGGCTCGACCGTCATCGCCTGAGCCACGCGCTGGTAGAGGGCACGCTTCACGGCGACGTCGCTCTCGGCGTCGGCGTGTTCGAGAAGGTTGTCCGCCCACCGATTCTCGACGTCCCTGAAGTCAGAACTGTTGCGCAGCGCGGACGTGTTCGAAATTGCCGCCAAGGCCTTGTGCCCACCCTCCAGATCACCGCTGTTCGAGAGCTTCTTGGCGCGATCGAGCGCCGACCGGTCCGGTGACGCTGCAGCGAGCGCGACTGAAGGCGCCCGTTCGACCCGAGGGCGGGTGTACGTCCAGGCCCCTGCAGCGCCTGCGATCACGACGACCAAGAAGGCCGCAATCGGGACCGCATTACCTCGCGAACGGCGCGCAAGGTCTCTGGGGCTCCGCTCGGGCGGAGGGACCTCGGTCGCGAGGAAAATCTGGCCCGCCCCCACGAATTTGAACTTCGCATCCCCGAGCTCGATGATGTCGGCCGGCTCGATGATCCCGCGCCGCAGGTCGGCGCCATTGACCCGCACGCCGTTGCTCGATCCCTTGTCGATGATCTCGAAGCGCCCGTCGCCGAGCGCGTGCACTTCGCAGTGCAATCGAGAGACTGAGTTGTGATTGACCGAGATTCCGGCGTCTTCGGCGCGTCCGATCGTCAGCCGCTCCCGATCGAGCGGGAACTCGGCGCCGACCGCCGGCCCTGCAATCATGACGAGGCGGTTGGGTCGGTCTAGAAGGGCGGCCGCCCGGGCGCTCGGAGCGCTCGGGATGGTCTGTTTTCCTTCGGTGCTGGCCGTGTCCGCGGCCTCGGCGAGCCGCTCGTCTTGGATGACGACGCGATAGTCCCCGATCTGAACGAGGTCGCCGTGCGCCAGCTCTTGCTCCTCGGCGACGCGGATGCCGTTGACGAAGACGCCGTTATAGCTCGTCAGGTCTTCAAGAGCGAACGTCGTCGATTGACCGGGACCGACAGGGTCCCTCTTGTGGAGACGCGCGTGCGCTCGCGAGATGTTCCGCTCCGTGAGGCGGATGGTGTTCCCCTCTTGGCGACCGATGGAATACTCGTCCCGCGTGAGCGGAACGACCGTCCGCTTTCCTTCATCGTCCTCAATGACAAGCTTCCACATGGGCCGTCCCCTTCCCCGCTCGCCTTTCGGATCATCGCAAGGAAGCCGAATTAGAACGCGCGGCCAGGGGCGCAAGCCCAAGTGTAGCTAGCGCTCTCGCTTCATTGCAACGCCTTGCCCCATCCGCCCCGGGGTGCACCCGGACGAGCGCTCTCCCCGGGGGGCCATCGCCTCCTGGCGACTCCGGGGTCCCACATCGATTGGCTCAGTCCGTGCTTTGTGGTTCGCCCGCGGGCAGTAGGTTTATGAAAGCATCGCGGGCGGCGAGGACGCGGGCTTCGTCGCGGCCGTCGAAAGTTAGCCTCGTCTTGTAACTTGCCTCGTGCCACTTCGGATAAGACCCGATCGATACGTCGGGGAAAGAGGTCACGACTCGATCCAGGGTCGGCTTGAGCTCGCCCTCGTCCATGCGCACGTAAACGCTGCGGCTCAGAAAAGCCGGCCCCGTGCGCCCGATGCGAGCAACAACGACCGGGAGCTTCATGCGGAAGACCTCCGGGATCCCGGGCAGCAGCCATGTATTCCCAAGGCGGATGGTTGGCCATGTGACCTGAGGCGTCACTTCGAGCTCGGCGCCCTCGGGCATGAGAGCCATCCGCAGGTGCCCTTCCGTGCATCGCTCCTTGTAATGGGCCCTCAGCATTGCCTCCATTTCCGGAGAGGACACGACTCGCCGGCCGAAAGCCTTCGCCACGGCTTCGATGGTCAGGTCGTCGTGGGTCGGTCCCACGCCGCCGCTCGTGAAGAGCCAGTCGTGAGTCGACGACAGATCGCGAACCTCTCGGGCGATGGTGTCGATGTCGTCCATCACGACGACGACGCGCCGAAGTAGAATTCCGAGCGCCCTCAGCGTGCGTGCGAGCGCCCCCGCGTTGGCCTCGTCGACCTTACCGGAGAGGATCTCGTCGCCGATTATCAGCGCTGCCGCGGTCGGTGCATCCGTTGGGGAGTTCATTGATGAAGGCGTGTTCGCACGGGGGTCTCGGGTGTAGGCGAAATGAGGTGGGAGGGCGCAGTGCGAACGCCGAGCAAGTTTTGGCGTGGTTCGGGCCCGCTGGTATTAGAGTACCCTTTGTAGGATCAGCGGGGATCATGCGCAGGATCTTGGTGGTCGAAGATTCGGTCTCAGCTCGCGCTTTCGTGCGCGCGGTGCTCGAATCTCCCGATTTCGCGAACCGCCAAGGCGGCTGCGAAGTGATTGAGGCGAGCAGCGGCTTCGAGGCGTTGCGGCTCCTGCCGCGAGGCCCATACGACCTCATCGTCACGGACATAAACATGGCGGACATCAACGGGCTGGAAGTCGTCCGCTTCATTCGGTCGTCCGCTCACCATCGGGCAACCCCACTTCTCATCATCTCGACCTTGCGTGGAAAGCACGACGTCGAACGCGGCCTGGCCCTCGGTGCGAACGCGTACCTGCCGAAGCCGTTCACACCGCAGCAGCTCGACGAGACGTGTACGCGCCTTCTCAGTGTGGAAAGAGTTCGAGTGGGGCCGAATGAGCCCCCCCCGGGCGGGCCGTAGACCATGGCGGAAGGCGGCGGCGGGAGAGGGGAAACCAGCGACAAAGCTCGCGAGGAGTTCTTCAGCGAAGCTCAGGAGCTCGTCGATGGGCTTGGTCGTGACTTGCTCGGCCTCGACGAGGGCGTGAAGGCCGGGCGAGTCGATCCGGAGCTCATCAACGACGTCTTCCGCGGTGTTCACACGCTGAAGGGACTCTCCGGCCTCTTCGGCGCCACTCGAATGGCGGGGCTGTCGCACGAGCTCGAAGACGTGCTCGACGACCTGCGCCTCGGGCGAATCGACGTCACGCCCGCGGTGCTCGATCTGCTCTTTCAAGCGGTCACGCTCTACGCGCAGCTCTTGGCGGCCCAGAGCGGCGAAGCGCCGGAGCCCGAGCGTGAAGTCGAGGATCTGCTTCTGGCGATCGGTCAGCTGTCGCAGCGTCGAAGTGGGGGCGGGGCTGGGGTTGTCGCTCATTACGAGCTCGATCCAGGTCTCCTGGGCGTCCTCACCGAATACGAAGAGCATCGGCTCCGCGCCAACATTCAACAGGGGCTCGCCCTATACCGAATCCGCGCTCGTTTCTCGCTCACCACGATCGACAGTTCGCTCGACGAGATCAAGCGGCAAGCTCGCCCGCTTGGCGAGATCGTCACGTACCTACCCACGGGATCCGGAGCGGACGCCGACACGATCGATCTCGAGATCTTGATGGCGAGCCGCGCATCGCTCCAAACCCTCCAGCAGGCAATCGTCGGCCCGGACCTTGTCATCGAGGATGTCGCACGCCGTGTCGATCCGAGCGTGCGTCCGGCTCGAGCTTCCGCCGCCGCTCGCGTGGCCAGCGCGGAAACGGCGGTCGTACCTGCGGAAGCCGGGGCGACGTCCGCGGCACCGCCGCCCGACAACGGAAGTGTGCGGTCGTTCGTCGAGCCTCCCGCAGGGCCAAAAAAAGACTCCCTTGCCGCAACGCCCGGGCCCCCGGCCGCCGCGGGGTCGCTGCGCGGCCCCGGTCTTACTCGTGAGCTCTCGCTTCGCTCCGCGAGCCAGACGGTGCGAGTCGACATCCGGAAGCTGGACCGGCTGATGACCATCGTCGGTGAACTCGCGATCGTGAAAACCGCAATCGCGAGGTTGACCGACCGCGTACGCCGGCGAGCGGCCGATCCGCGCGAGCTCTCCATCGAACTCGCGCGCCTCAACCGAACCTTCGAGAGACATCTCGCCCAGATGCAGAGCGGCATCCTCGAAGTGCGCATGGTGCCGCTCGGGCAAGCGTTCGACAAGCTCGCGCGCATCGTCCGGCAGATCTCGCGCGAGCACGACAAAGAGGTGCACTTGGTGGTCACCGGTGCCGACACCGAGCTCGACAAGCTTATCGTCGAGGAGCTCAGCGACCCGCTCATGCACATGATCCGAAACGCGATCGATCACGGCATCGAGCCGCGCGACGAGCGGCTGCGGGTCGGCAAGCCGCCGGTTGGTACCATCGCCCTCAACGCATTTCAGAAAGGCAACCACGTCGTCATCGAGGTGGAGGACGACGGGCGTGGCATGGACCACGGCGCTCTCGTCGCGGCTGCGGTGCGCCGGGGGATGGTCAGCACGGACGAGGCCAAGGAGCTGACCCAAGGGGAGATGCTCGCCCTCGTTTTCATGCCCGGGTTCACCACCAAGGAGGTGGCCACGGACTTGAGCGGCCGGGGCGTCGGGCTCGACGTCGCGAAGACGAACATCGGGAAGCTCGGCGGCGTAGTCGATATCACGAGCGACGTCGGCATCGGCACGAAGATGACCATCACGCTGCCGATCACGCTCGCCATCATTCACGTCCTGTTGGTGGAGATCGGTGCGCACCTCTTCGCCGTTCCGCTCGCCAGCGTCGAGGAGGCCATCGTGCTGCACGAAGATCAGGTTCGGACGGTTGAGGCGCGTGAGCTCCTCACCGTGCGGGGTACATCCCTTCCCATCTGCCGCCTGGCGCGCCTCTTCGGGCTTCCCCCGGCGGACCGGGATCGGCACGGTCCGTTCGTCGTCATCGCTCGAGTGGGAGCGCGGCGGCTCGGGTTCGTCGTCGACGAGCTCGTCGGTCAACAAGACATCGTCATCAAGCCGCTCGGTAAGTCCCTCAAGGGGGTACGCGGCTTCGCGGGCGCGACCGAACTCGGCGATCAGCGTATTGCGCTCGTCATCGACGTCGCAGCCCTCATCGAAGAAGTGCTCATGCCCGGCGAAGTCCGCTTCCTTGCCGCAGCCGACGATTCCGGTCGGACCTCCGTCGCTCTCGACGCCCGTCGCCGCATCGGGAGGGCGTGAGCCATGGCCGCGCTCATGAGGGCACGAAGCGAAAAACGGGCTGCGCGCCGCGCGGGGGAAACTGGGCGACGCGTCGAGTATCTCGCGTTCGGCCTGGCGGGAGAGACATACGCCGTGCAGATCGCGCACGTTGCCGAGATCCTTCGCTTTCCCCCGATCACCACGGTTCCGCGGGCGCCGGAAACGGTGCTCGGAGTGATCAGCGTGCGCGGCAAACTCGTGACCGTGGTCGATCTGCGGCGGCGGTTCGCGCTGCCGCCAGCCGTGGTCGATCGAAAGAGCCGTATTCTCCTGTGCGACGTCGGAACGGGCGAGCAGATCGGGCTTCTGGTCGACGACGTCCAGCAGGTATGGCGTCTGGCGAGCGAGGAGATCGAGCCCGCGCACGTCCTAGGGGGCGAGCAGGCGTCGCATGTCGCAGGCATCGGCCGGCCGACGGCCAGCGAAGGAGCTCTGCTCATCCTTCTCGATCTGCGTCCGATCCTGGAGTCGCCCTGAGGGAAGGGCAAACGAGACCATGCAGCGCTATCGCCACGACCCTTCGAAAAACCTTGTTGGATTCGTCGTCGGGGACGTCGAATATGCGGTCGCCATCGCGCGAGTGAAGGAGATCGCGAACCCGCTCCCAGTCGTGCCGCTGCCCCACGCCCCCCGCTCGGTCATCGGAGTCGCGCACTATCGTGGCGAGGTGGTGTCGGTGGTCGATCTTCGTGTGCGCTTCGGGCTGGCGGCGGCACCGGCTACGCGCAAGACGAAATGGATCATCGTGGACGTCGGGTCTGACAGGGACGAGGAAGCGGCGGCAGCGGCAACCGGTCTTTCGAGGGCACCGGGGGCCATTCCCGCGGCTGCGTACATGGTGGCGCTGGTCGTCGATGCCGTAACGGATGTCTTCGGAACGGGCAACACCGAGCTTCGGCCCGCCCCTGCCCTGGGAGGGGGCGACGATGTGCGCGGAATTGCCGGAGTGACCACGCACGGCGAGGGGCTGGTCTTCGTTCTCGAGGCGAGTCGACTTCGCCAGCTCACCCATCCGCTCACGAAATCCTCGGGCTTCGAGCTGGGGACACCGTCCGATGGCGGTAGTGGTCCCGGTGAGGGATCGGGCGGGGCCGCGCCGAGTCTTCCTGCGAGGGCGGCGACATGAGCGACGCCGCGACCGCAGTTCGCTGGCTGCTCCAGCAGGCCGAGCCCGAGGCGCGGCGCGTTGCCGTGCTCCAGATCGCAAAGGTGAGCGGCCATGAGGCCGCGGAGCTACTGGTGCGCGCCCTTGGCGACGAGGACTGGCGAGTGCGCAAGGAAGCGGCGGCGATCAGCCCTTCGCTCGACCGACGCGACGAGATCGTGGCGGCGCTCGTTACCGCCCTGGAGGAGACCGTGAACATCGGCCTCCGCAACGCGGCCGTGGAGGCGCTCGTGGCGATCGGTCCCGACACGATTTCCGCCACGGTGGAAGCGCTCCCGAGGCTCGACGCCGACGCGAGGAAGCTTGCCATCGAGGTGCTCGGCGGCGTGGCGGACCAGCGATGTATCGAGGCGCTCTCGCGCGCCCTTGGCGACGAAGACGTCAACGTACAGGTCGCAGCGGCGGAGGCGCTGGGGAGCGCCGGACTCGCTGGCGAAGAGGCGCGTAACCTCGCGACCCAGTCGCTCGTCAAGTCGCTCTCGACACGCGGCGCCATTCTCAAGATCGCGGCGCTCGAGTCGCTCGCGCGGCTTGAAGCACGTCTGCCCTGGAGTGTTTTCAGGCCGCACGTCACCGACCCGCTCCTCCGGCGCTATGCGATCGCCGCCGCATGCGGGTCCCCGGAGCCCGATGCAGTACGCGCTCTCGCGCTGGCCACCGGGGATCCGTCACCGACGATAGCGCGCGAAGCCATCGTCGCACTCGGCGAGCTCGTTGCTTCTGCACCAAAGGAAACGTCGTTGCTCGGCGTGGCGCGCGCAGCGCTCCGGCAGGTGCCGGTAGGTCGCGTCAACGTGCGCCGCGCGGCGCGTAACGTGGACGACGCGCCCGCTCGAAGCAGCGCCCTCGCCTTGCTGGGACTCACCGGGGACACGTCCGACATCGCGTTGCTCGTGGACGCCCTGGGCGAGGAAGCCGCCGAGCGTGCCGACCTGGCGCTGCGCATCTTCGGCTCGGACGCTGTCGTACCCCTGCTGGCCGCTGCTCGCACGGCGCGGCCCTCGGTCCGCGCCGCCGCACTCGAGCTCGTAGCGTCGCTCGACAGTGGGCCGGACGGATCGGCGATTCTCGATGCCTTGCGGGCCGGCGTCGAGGACCCTTCACCGGAGGTCGTCGTGAGCGCCCTCGACAGCCTCGGATCTCACGGAACCGCAGACGATTTGGTGCGAATCTCATCGATGGTCGGCGACTCCGAACAGCGGATCGCCGCAGCGGCTGCCAATGCAGTGTGGGGACTGGCTTCGCGGCACGTGGAAACGGCGCGAGCGCTTCTGAACGACGCGGCGCGCTCGGGAGGCGACCCTCTTGCCCTGGGATGCATTCTTCTCGGCGCGATCGCCTCGACCCACAAACTCTTCGACGATGACGTGCGGGTTCTCGAGCGGGCGCTCGCTCACGACCGACCCGAAGTTCGTCGCGCGGCGATCGACGCGCTCGCCCAAGCGGGCGGGGAAGCGGCCGCCGATGCCGTAGTTTTCGCTTTGGCCGATGAGGACCACGAGGTGCAGCTCGCTGCGGTGCGCGCCCTCGGCCGGCTCGGACGCGCCGAACCGCTCGTCGGCGTGGCCCGGATCCCCGAGTTGACGGGGGGCGCGCTCCGGGCGCTGGGCGACGCGGACCCCGCGCGCGCGGTGGAAGCGGCCAGCCCGCTCGTGAAACACCCAGATGTGGCGATTGCTTGTGCGGCCGTCGAGGCGATGGGCCGCCTCGGCGAAGCAGGCTTGCCTGGGAACGTCGATCGAGCGTGCGAAGACGGGCTCTTCTCTGCGCTCGATCACCCGGACCCAGAGGTGGTGAAGCTGGCACTTTCGCTCGTTGGCGCTCGACCGGGGGAAAGAGCGCTCGCGCGACTCGGCCTTTGCCTGGACCATGCGTCTTCGGACGTGCGCCGCGTCGCGGCCGAGCTGCTCGGCCACGAGGGGGGACCTTCAGCCCAAGCGCTGCTGCGCGCTCGCTACGAACGCGAGAGAGATCCCACGATTCGCGACGCCATTGCCGCGGCCGCGAGCCCTCGTCCGGCAGGTCAGAACGACGGGTCTCGCGGGCCGTCCTCTTCACGGCGACCGAGGAACGGGGAGTAGGTGGCGCGCGTGTCGTTCTCGGGGGACCCCATCACGCTCAAGCCGGATGAGTTCCGCGTTCTCAGGGACCTGTTCGCGGCTAGGACCGGCTTGCACTTCGGTCCCGAGTCGCGCTTCACGCTGGAGCGGAGATTGCGCGAGCGACTCCTGGTGCTCAAGCTATCGACATTCGCCGAGTACCATCACTACTTGCGCTTCGCCGGTCGCGCGCCCGAAGAGTGGGACGAGGCGATCGATGCCCTTACCACGAACGAGACGTACTTCTTCCGCGAGCAGCGGCAGCTCCGCGCGTTTCAGTGTGAGCTCTTGCCGATGCTGGCCGCCCAGGCCAAAACCAAACTCCGGCTTTCCATCTGGAGCGCCGGATGTTCTACGGGAGAGGAGGCGTATACGATCGCGATTCTCATCCACGCCTCGCGACTCTTCCCGCGCGAGGCGACGAATACCGCCCGCTGGGACGTTCGCATCCATGGCTCGGACATTTCCCGCCGATGTGTGGCCGCGGCGCGCCGGGGCGTGTACACAGAAAATAGCTTCCGAGTGACGACCAGCGAAATGCGCCGAGCGTACTTTCACGAGCGTCCGGACGGATGGCACGTGGCGGAGTTCATCCGTCAGATGTGCCACTTCGCACAGATGAGCCTTCTCGACAAGGACCGCTCCCGCGTCCTCGGCAAGGCCGACGTCATCTTCTGCCGGAACGTGCTCATTTACCTCGAGCCGAGGGCCCGAAAAGCGGCCATCGAAGTGCTTTACGACCGGCTGAACCCGGGGGGAGTGCTCCTTCTCGGCCACTCCGAGTCACTGCTGAACGTCTCGACGGCGTTCGAGCTGTTACACTTGAAGGACGACCTCGTGTATCGAAAGCCAGTGTCGACTCGCGAAGCGCCCCCGGACCCACTCACGTGACCTCATCAGCGGCTCGGCCCATCAGGCTCCTCGTCGTCGACGATTCCGCGTACAACCGCCGGAACATCGCCGACGTATTCGCGGATCATCCCGAAGTAGAGGTGGTGGGCAAGGCGGCCGACGGTGAAGAGGCTCTCCAGCTCGTCACCATTCTCAAGCCCGACGTCATCACTCTGGACCTCGAGATGCCGCGGATGGACGGCTTCACGTTCCTCCGGATCTTGATGTCCAAGGCGCCAACGCCGGTCATCGTTGTCAGCAGCTACGCCCAGCGAGAAAACGTGTTCAAGGCGCTCGAGCTCGGGGCCCTCGACTTCGTGCCGAAGCCAGACCGGCTCGGACCGGACGCGGCCGACGTGCGGCAAGAAATCCTCCAGAAGGTGTCCCTCGTTCGCTCGCTGCGCCCGTCCTTCGTGCCTGGGCCTCTCATCCGTCGGCAAACGAGTGGGGCGTTCGCGCAGGACGGGCGACCTGCACTCTTCGACGAACCGGCGACCCGCGCGCGCCCGTACCGCGCTCCCAAGATCGTCGTGGCCATCGCGAGCTCCACCGGCGGCCCGAGCGCCCTCATGCATCTTTTCGGAAGGATTCCGCCGACGACGACCGCAGCGTTCGTGGTCGCTCAGCACATGCCGGACAAGTTCACACGCACGTTCGCCGAGCGACTCGACAAGCGCGGCCCGGTGCGAACGATGGAAGCGAGCGACAACGACCTCGTGGGGCTGGCCACAGGCTTCGTTTGCCCTGGGCGCAAGTGCATGGATCTCGTCCGCGGACAAGGCGCGGAGCTCCGGATACGCGTCGGTCCGGCGGTTGCGGCCGACCGCTACGTTCCGAGCGCAGACCGTCTCTTCAAGAGCGTCGCCGCGCTGGGTCCCCGCTGCGTGGGTCTGATTTTGACGGGGATGGGCGACGACGGCGTGGAGGGGGCTCGCGCGATCCGCGCGGCCGGAGGCACGATCATCGCCGAATCGCAGGACACGGCGGTCGTCAACGGGATGCCCGGCGCCGCGGTGCGTGCCGGCGTGGTGACCCAAGTGCTCGGGCTCCCGCTCATCGGCGACTATCTCGCCAAACTGGGGGCCTGAGGCCGTGGCCAAGCGCCCGGCTTTGGGGCAGGAGGTCGCGACGCAGGCTGGGCCGCGGGCTCTCGATGCGTCGGTTCGCGGCGACGATGCGCAATTCGACCGCACTCTCCGCCCGAAAACGTTTGCCGACTACATCGGGCAAACGAAGCACAAAGACAATTTGCGTGTCTTCGTCGAAGCCGCGCGGCGCAGGGGAGAACCGCTCGACCACATTCTCTTGTGCGGCCCGCCGGGGCTCGGAAAAACCACGCTGGCGCACATCCTCGCGAACGAGATGGGCGTACAAGTGGTTGCCACGAGTGGCCCCGTCATCGAGCACAAGGGAGCCCTTGCTGCCCTCTTGACGACGAAGCTCATGAAGAACGATGTCCTCTTCGTCGACGAGATCCACCGGCTCAACCCCATTGTGGAAGAGAGCCTTTATCCTGCGCTCGATGACCTCATCATCGACATCATGACGGGCGAGGGGGCATTCGCGAGTGCGGTACAAATCCCGCTGCAGCCGTTCACGCTGATTGGGGCGACCACGCGCACGGGCCTGCTCACGGCTCCCTTCTTCGCGCGCTTCGGCCACGTCGTACGCCTGGACTTCTATTCCGCGGAAGACCTGGCTCGGATCGTCCTTCGAAGTGCCGACCTCCTCGGCGTGGGGGTCGACCTCGACGCAGCCCATGAGATCGCACGTCGCTCGCGGGGCACCCCGCGCGTCGCGAATCGGCTTCTGCGGCGCATCCGCGACTTCGCAGAGGTGCTCGGAACGGGCAAGGTGGACCTAGACCGCGTGCGCCAAGCCTGTCAGCGGCTCGAGGTCGACGAGGCGGGGCTGGACGAAATGGACCGGCGCTACCTGAGCGTCGTCATCGACCACTACGATGGCGGCCCGGTGGGCGTAGAAGCTCTGGCCGCCGCCCTCGCCGAACCGCGCGACACCCTCGAGGACGTGATCGAGCCATTCCTCATCCAGCAAGGATACGTCGGACGAACGCCGCGCGGCCGAACCGCGAACCGTAAGGCCTACGAGGCGCTCGGCAGAAAGCCGAAGAGCGGCGGCACCGGGGAGAACGGCGAGACCGGAGACCTGTTCGGAGGGTAAGACGGCGAAATCCAAGCAACTTGTCGGCTCCAGTTGCCACGGGTAGAGTTTTTTACGTGCCTGGCGGACCCGTTCTCGTGGTCGACGACGACACCGTCAGTCGGCACGTCCTGATTCAGGCCCTCGCCAACGCGGAGCTGCCGCACGTCGCAGTCGGCTCAGGCGCCGAGGCATTGCAGCACATCGACAGCCTCAACCCATCGCTCGTTCTTCTCGATCTGGTGATGCCGGCTCCCGACGGCTACCAGGTATTGCGCACGCTGCGGTCGCGAGCCGTGACGCGCGATTTGCCCATTGTAGTCCTCACCGCGCTCGAAGCCGATCAAGAGATTGCGAAGGCCTTCGCTGCGGGCGCCGACGATTTCGTCCGCAAGCCGTTCAAGCCCGTGGAGCTGGTCGCTCGCATCCGGGGGCAATTGCGCCTGCGCGGCGTCCTCGACGCCCTGGCTCGCAAGGAACAAGACGCGCGCGTCGTACTCGAACTCACGCAAGCGCTTGCCTCGAACCTCGACTTTCGCGGAATCCTGTTCACGGTCGTGCAGCGCATCGCGCAGGTCGCGAAGGTCGACCGTGTGAGCATCGTCCTCGTGCGCGAGGCCGCTGAAGTGGGGTACGTCGTGGCGGCGAGCGACGACGAGCAGCTTCGCGATTTGCCTATCGTGCTCACGAAATACCCCGAGATCCAACGGGTGCTTTCGAGCCGCGAGCCCCTGCTGATCCCCGACATTGCCACTCACCCCCTCCTCGAGATCGTGCGTCACGAAGGGCACAAGAGCGCGTTCAGCTCTCTCGCCATCCTGCCGATCCTCTACGAGGGGCGCCCGATGGGCGTGCTCTTCTTGCGGGCGCGGCACGCCTTCATCTTCGGAGATCGCGAACTCGACCTCTGCAAGACCGTGTCGAACGCGATGGCGATCGCGCTTCGCAACGCGCGGGTCATGCAGTCGCTGCGCGATCAGACGCAGCAAGTCACGGTGGCCCGCTTCGAGGCCGAGCGGCGCCTGCGCACCCTCCAGCGCTACGCAGACTTCTTCGAGAGCGCGGCCGATGGCATCGTGGTCATCGACGCGGACGGGCACCTCCTCTTTTCCAATCCCCGGGCGCGCGTCATCAGCGGATACAGCGAGGCCGATCTACACGGGCGTCCGGTCGGAGACCTGTTTGCCCCCGAAGATGCACACCTCGCCCATGAGCTGCGACTCGGCTTCGCGCAGGGACGTTACCCGCAAAACGTCGACGTCCGGATCAAGAGGAGCCGCGGAGACATCGGCATCCTCAGCATGAACTTCAATTCGGTGCTGCGGGAGGAGGGGGTCGTCCTTTGCACGTTCCGCGACGTCACGGCGGAGCGCGAGGTGGAGCACGAGCTCCACAAGACGAAGGACTTTCTCCAGCGGATCATCGACTCGTCCGTCGACGCCATCGTCACGGCCGATCTCCGTGGGCACATTCTGCTGGCCAACCCGGCGGCCGAGCGGGTCTACGGCCTGACGGTCGCACAGCTACTCGGTCGAGACATTCGCACCCTTTACCCTTCCGGATTCGCCGCCGGCGTGATGCGCCTCATCAAGGCCGGCGAGGGGCGCGTTCAAGGACTTCGCACGGAAGTCCTGGACGCCCGAGGCGAGCGAATTCCCGTATCGCTGTCGGCAGCGATGCTCCACGAGGACGGTGTGCCCGTCGGCACAGTCGGGATCTTCACCGACCTCCGGGAAAAAATGCAGATGGAGCAGCGCCTCGCCCAAGCGCAAGAACAGATCCTCGCCCAGGAGCGTCAGGCGATCGTCGCGGAGCTCGCCGGGGCGGCCGCGCACGAGCTCAACCAGCCCCTGACGAGCGTCATGGCCTACGCCGAGCTTCTCAAACGAAGGCTCGAGCCGGAGACCGCCCCGTACTCCGCGGCCGAGGTCATCTTCAACGAAGCCGAGAGAATGGCGGAAATCGTCCGAAAGATCGGGAGGATCACGAAGTACGAGACGAAGTCGTACGTCGGCCGCGCGCGCATCCTCGACTTGGATCGGTCCGCGCCCTCGTCCACCCCGGAATTGGAAGAAGCCGGCAATGACAAGGACACCTCGTCCGGGACCCTACCGGCGGCAGCCAAGCGGCGGAAATAGGCGCCCATGCGCAAGCTACCGATACGCAGCAAGAAGAGACACGGGGCGAACGCGCTTGCATCGGTCTTGAATCCCCACACGGCGACGGCGCCCCCGCAAGAATCGTCGGCTCGCGCGCGAATGTCCGAGTTCGTGCCGGTGGCCTGGCTGGATCGGCTGCTCGTGGCCGCGGTCGACCTCCCCGTCTTGCACGGCGAAGTCGCAGTCATCGAAGCGATGGTGGACGCCGTGTTTGCGATCGTACCCGCCTGCGCCGTGGGCGTATGCTTCGTACCCTCGCCCGGGTCGATGGCGCCCGAAAGAACGGTTGTCCGTCGGTTCCCCCATACGGCGCCCGACGACGCTGCGGGCGTAAATCCGACCCGCCTCTTCCCTGGCCTGACCAGCGAGTACGTCTCCGCCATCGCCGCAAGCCCCGGCTCGACGCTCCACGTCGCCTCCGACGACGATGACCTCGATCCCGACACTTCCGCGATTGTCCATCTCGTCGATCGTGCCGCAATGGCGCTCGGGCGCGCACTCTCTCACGCTCACGCCGTCGCATCCCTCGAAGGCGATCGACGTGACGCCACCGCGCTCGAGCAGCGCATGCTTCAAGCCGACAAACTGGCCAACTTCGGGCAAATCGCCGCCGGCGTCGTCCACGAACTCAACAACCCGCTGACGTCGATCGTCGCGTACTCCGACTATCTCATCCGGCGGTCGCTCACGGGCGGCGTCGCGCGCGACACCGACGACGTCGAGCGCCTGCGCCGCATCAGCGAGTCTGCGACGCGAATGTTGCGGTTCACGCGCGATCTCGTGAGCTACGCCCATCCGTCGGGGAGCGTTGCGGGCCCGGTCCTCCTGCACGCCGTCATCGACCAAGCGATCGCTTTCTGCGAACACGTTCTCACGTCGAGCGGGGTGCGCGTGGAACGCCGTCTCGAAGGCGACGTCGTCACGGTGCGTGCCGTCGGGGAACAGCTGGTCCAGGTATTCGTCAACCTGCTGACGAACGCTTCGCAGGCGGCTCCCACTCGCGACGGATGGGTCGCCGTGACCACGGAGCTCGAGCGCGATGCGAAGCTGGTCAAGGTCGTCGTGGCGGACAATGGGGCGGGCATCGCGGCCGATCACATCCCGCACGTCTTCGTGCCGTTCTTCACGACGAGGCGCGACCGTCAGGGGACGGGGCTCGGGCTTTCGATTGTGAAGACGGTCGTCGAGAATCATGGCGGCGCCGTTCGAGTCGAGAGCGAGCTTGGTCGTGGGACGCGGTTCATCATCAGCCTGCCGGTTTGTTGACGCGCACTTGACCACCTCGACGGCGTGCGCACGTTCTTGTCGATGCCATCGCTCGCCTTCGTCCTCGATCACTCCGACCCGTCCGATAGTTCCGATGGTTCGGTCCGTCCCGCGAACGATCAGACCCCAACCGTCGTCGACGACAGCATCGTCGACGAGAAAGACGCCCTCGACGCCTACTCGCGCGCCGTCGTGCGCGTCGTCGAGCGAGTCGGCCCAGCGGTCGTGAGCATCGCGCGCGCGTCGCGTCGAGGACCCCCAGGATCGGGTTCCGGCGTCGTGTTCGCTCCGGACGGCTACGTTCTCACGAATGCGCACGTCGTCGAAGCGGCGGTCGAGCTCGAGCTCCGCTTCACCGATGGAACGACCAGCGGCGCGTCGGTCGTCGGCTTTGACCATGCCACCGACCTCGCCGTCGTGCGTACGGCCGGGGGCGTCCCCAGCCACGCTGACTTCGGCAGCTCGTCTCGGCTGCGTGTCGGGCAGCTCGTCGTCGCGATCGGCACTCCGCTGGGCTTCAGCTCGACCGTGTCGGCTGGAGTGGTGAGCGCGCTCGGGCGAACCATGCGCGCTCGCGACGGCCGCCCGATGGAAGGAATCATTCAGAGTGACGTTGCGCTCAACCCGGGGAATTCCGGCGGTCCCCTCGTCGATTCGACGGGCCGGGTCGTGGGGATCAACACCGCGATCATTCTCGGGGCCCAGGGGATCAGCTTCAGCGTGCCGGTCGATACGGCCAAGTGGGTCTTGGGCGAGCTCATGACGAGCGGGCGCGTGCGCCGCGGTTGGCTCGGCATCGCCGGGCAAAACCGGCCCTTCGGCCGAGAGCTGGCACGGCGCTTGGGGCTCCGGCAGGCGAGCGGGGTGGAGGTCAGCGGGTTCGACGAGCGCGGCCCTGCGATGCGAGCTGGGATGCGGTTGGGCGACATCGTCGTCGGACTCGACGACGCTACCATCGCAAGCGTCGACGACATCCACCGCGCCCTCCAGAAATGGCCGATCCTCGCCCCGGTGCGGGTGCGCTCCGTTCGTGACGGCAAATTGGTCGACTTCGAGGTGATGCCGGCCGAAGCGCCGGGGTGATCGGTCTCCGCGACCGAAAGGCGTTTACAGGGGCTTTCGCCGTCGGGTACCGTCTGCCTCGGACGCTCAAATGCCGGACGCGAAGCGCAGGTCGTTCGCGCGTCGCCCGACGCGCATATCCTCTCACGTCATCATGGTCGCATTGGTGCTTGCGAGCGGGGCCCTGCGCGCAGGCCCGCCGCCCGCAACGGTCAAGGGCAGGGTGGTCGGCTGGGAGAAGGTCTCGCCGCAGGTTTACACCGAAGCGGCGAAGAGCGACGCCCGCCGTTACACATGGCGCGAGCCGTCGCCAACCGTGAAGCAAGAGTTTCGGAGGCTTTCCGCGAACGTCTCGCGCGACTTCTGCGTTGCTGCGTTCAGTAGTACGCCGCCGCAGGCGCATGAGCCGCTCGCGATTAAGGTCACCGGCGGACGCATGACGCCGGCAACGGTCGTGCTTTCACCCGGCTCGCGCCTGAGTTTCCGGAACCTCGACCCATTCCCGCACGTGTTCTTCGAGGCGGGTAACGACAAGTGGGCTCCCAACCCGACCGGCCCTGGCTCGACGCGAGAGTGGGCGGCGAGTGCTGTGGGCCTCCATGAGATTCGTGATCAGCTCTTCCCTAGCGTCATCATGTACGTCGTCGTCGATCCCGCAGTCGTCGAGTTCGCGTTCCCAGACCGCGACGGCAGCTTCTCTATGCCGCTGCCGCAGGGGGAATACACGTTCAGGGCGTTCTTCGACGGCAAGCAAGTTGGAAGAGAGTCCTCTGCCACGAAGGTCGGCGAGCGCGGTTTCGTCGAATTGAGGGAGCCGCTCCTCGTAGGAGGCGACTCGAAGTGATGGTCCTCTCGCGCGTCTGGTATGTGCTCTTGGCTGTCGCCGTTGCGGTGGCCCTCTACGTCGTTTACGTCGCCGTCGGCGAGTACGACCGTCGAGAAACGCATGCGCTCAAAGAGGGGCTGGCTTCGGATAGCCAGACCGTCGAGTGGGCGTTGAAAATCGACGCACGCCGTCGACTCGACGCCCTCCTGGCCGGCAGCGTAGACGCGACGCTCCAACAAGCGCTGGTCGCTGCTGACGCCGGAAGGGAACCAAAGATTTCCGAGAAATCCAAGGCCGATGCAAAGAGAGCGCTCGCCGCCATTCGCGACGCTATCCCCGTTGAGTTGCGCCCCGACGCCTTTTTCGCCGTCGATCGCGACGGTCGCGTGGTCGCGCAATCGGGCTACGACGTGGCAGCAGGCAACGAAGACTTCGAGATGGGGGGATACCCCGCCGTCAACGACGCTCTGCACGGGTGGCTGCGCGACGACATCTGGGTGCTGGGAAGTAAGATGTACGTCGTCGGAGCCCGTCCCGTCGAATACGATACTGCCCAGCGCCCGGCTGGGGCCATCGTCGGCATCAAAGAAATAAACGCCAAGTTTGCCCAAGACCTCGCGAATCGTACGCGCACGAGCGTTGCGATCTATGCGAGCGGACAGAAGATGGCCGGCGGCGCCGCGAAGGGCCTCGAACCGGCGAAGCTCGACGCCATCGGCAACGACCTTAAGAACATCGACGACAAGGCCTACAACGATGACATCCGCACCGAGGTCCGGATGCTCAACGGGGACCTCGGGGTCCTTTACGCTCGATTGCCGGGTGACGCGTGGGCGCTCGGCGGCGGCTTCGCGGTTCTCCGCTCGATGACGCCTCTCGGCGGACCCATGGCGTTCCTCAGCGGCGCCGACGATCAAGACAAGGCGAACGTGCCCCTCGGACTGCTCGCTTTGGTCGTGCTCGTCGCCTCGGTCGTGGGCGTCGGCTTCACGGTCATCGAGCATAGCCTCCCGCTGCACGAGCTCCTGGTGCAGACCACTCGGTTCAAAGCGGGCGCGATGGACGGACTGAACGTAGCGGGCTTCCGCGGCGCCTATCGCCTCGCCGCGCAGGGCATCAACGAAGGCATCGAGCGGGCCATCGAGAAGGCGGGAGGCGTCACGCGCAAGCCCGCCGATCTCGAGTCGATCCTGGGGCCGGCGCCTGCGCAGCCTGCGATGAGCGCGTTCTCATTCCCTACCGCGGAGGAGAGTGCCCTGTCGCCCGGGCCCCCTCCCGTGCTCGCTCCCGTTCCGCCGCCGACGGTCGCTGCGCAGCCAGCTTTCAGTCCATTCGATTCTCCTCCGTCTGCCGGGTCCTCGGCGTCGCCGAGCTCTGCTCGTCAGGCCCCGCCGCTCCCCGCGTTGGCCGCGCCACCTCCCTCGGCCCCCAAGCCGCCTCCAGTGCCGGCTGCCGGACGTACGGCAGCGGCTCCGAGGGACGCAACGGCGCTCGGGGGCCCGTCCGCCTTCGGACGGGGAGCCCCGCCGCCGATTCCGGTGGCCCATTCTTACCAAGGCCTCGAGGACGAGGACGCAACGACGATTGCGACCGTGCCCGCGGACGTCATGGCTCAGGCATCCGGCAGCGCGCTCGAAGAAAGTGCGGAGTGGCGTGCCGCTTACCAAGATTTCATCCGCATCAAGAAGCAATGCGGTGAGCCCACCGACGGACTCACGTTCGAGAAGTTCTCGGTCATCCTGCGAAAGAATCGCGATCAGCTGGCCGAGAAGCATGGTGTCAAACGCGTCAAATTCAGCGTCTACGTGAAGGAGGGTCGCGCGTCGCTGAAAGCAACGCCCGTCAAGGATTGAGGAAGGGCGCGATGGCCGAAGTGCGCAACGTCATCGTCCTCGGATCGGGGCCCGCCGGACATGCAGCCGCGATTTACGCAGCCCGAGCGAACCTCGAGCCGCTGATGTTCGAGGGGCTGGTACGTGGGGGGATTCCCGGCGGCCAGCTGATGATCACGAACCGCGTCGAGAACTACCCGGGCTTCCCCGATGGAATTGCCGGCCCCGAGTTGATGAATGCGTTTCGCGCGCAGACCCTCGCGCAGGGCACCGAGGTCGTCACAGACGACGTCCAGAAGGTGGACCTCAGCGCTCGTCCGTTTCGCGTCTGGTCCAGCGACGAGAGCGCACCACGCGAAGCCCGCGCCCTCATCATCGCCACGGGTGCGCAAACCAAGTGGCTCGGGCTCGAGAGCGAATCCGCACTTCAAGGCCGGGGCGTGAGCGCGTGCGCGGTGTCCGACGGGTCCGTCTTCCGAGGTCAGGACGTGGTCATCGTCGGCGGGGGCGACACGGCGGTGGAGGAGGCGATGTACCTCTCCGGGCCGTGCAAGAGCGTGACGCTTGTGCATGGCGGGAAGGCCCTCCGCGCGAGCCACACGTTGCGAGAGCGCGTATTCAAGAACCCCAAGATCCATGTCCTCGACGACACCCTCGTCGAGGAGGTGCTCGAAGTGAGCCGCGGCGAGGTCACGGGTGCCCGCTTGCACAATCTCGGGACCAACGAGAGAACCGTCGTGGCCTGCGCGGGTTTTTTCGTGGCCATCGGACACACTCCCAATACGGACCTCTTCCGCGGGCAGCTCGAGCTTCACGATAGCGGCTACATCAAGACCAAACCCGGTAGCACGTACACGAGCGTTCCGGGCGTGTTCGCCTGCGGCGACGCCCAAGACGCGATCTACCGTCAAGCCGTGACCGCCGCCGGCAGCGGCTGCATGGCCGCGCTCGACGCGGAGCGATGGCTCGGAGAACGCTGACTTCATGGCGTACCGGTGCAGATGCACGGTTTCTCAACGTTGCGCTGATTTCGTCGTACTCTCGTATGGCCGTGTTCGCATCTCAGACCGCCCCGATGCCGACGACCGAGCGCGAGGCGCAGCTCGCCCGCGTTCCCTTCTTCGAGGGCCTCACACGGACCGCGCTCTCGCTCATCGCGCGTGTGACCGCGGAGGAGTCCCATGCGACCGGGACCAAGCTCTTTCAATACGGGGATCCGGGCGACAAGCTGTTCATCATTCTCGAGGGCAAGGTCCGAATCTCGCGGGAGGTGGCCGGAATCGGCGAAGAAGCTCTGGCCGTCCTCGGACCGAACGAAGTGTTCGGCGAGATGTCGCTCTTCGACGAGTCGCCCCGGTCGGCCGACGCGCGCGTTCACGAGCCCTGCCGCGCGCTGGTCATCACGAAGGAGGCGTTCGACGACCTCCTTTTCTTGCACAAGGATCTCGCCTACGAGGTGCTTTGGAACTGCGTCCGAATTCTCAGCGTCCGGCTGAGAGAGACCAACGAAAAGCTGACGTTCTTGACGTCGAGCGGGAAGTTCTGACCATGGCTTCCAGCGTGCTCGTCGGCCAATAAAGAGACCATTTGTTGACGATAGAACGTCCGTTCAGGTAACGTTTTCGCACGATGCAAGGGCTCACGCAGCGCCAGCAGATGGTTCTCGACTTCATCCGTCAGTCGATCCACGACCGCGGCTATCCTCCGACGCTGCGCGAAATCGGCGCGCGCATGGGGATCCGGTCGACCAACGGTGTGAACGACCACCTGCGCGCTCTCGAGCGCAAGGGCTACCTGACGCGGGAAGACATGAAGTCCCGTGCGCTACGCCCGACGACGTTGGCCACGCAGACGCTGGGAAGCGCGGGCGTCTCTGCCGAGCCTGCCGCGAACGACGTCGACTTCGTGCAGGTCCCCGTGCTCGGACGAGTCGCGGCCGGCCTCCCCCTGCTCGCCGAGGAGCACGTAATCGACACGGTCCACATCGACCGTACCCTCGTGAAAGGAGGGCGCGAGGTATTCGGCCTGAAGGTCCACGGCGACTCGATGATCGAAGCCGGAATCTTGAACGGCGACTACATCTTCGTGAAGAAACAACTCACCGCGAACCGAGGCGACATCGTGGTCGCGCTGATCGGCGACGAAGCGACGGTCAAGTATTACTATCCCGAAAAGGACCACGTTCGCTTCCAGCCGGCAAACAAGAACATGGCGCCCATCTACGTGCGTGCTGCGGACTTCAAACCA
>Ga0265316_10000598_pt1 | contig 40222 bp, 33 predicted proteins | sample 4522metaG_FD_202092 | JGI IMG/M metagenome (GOLD analysis project Ga0265316, IMG submission 202092) | Rhizosphere microbial communities from Carex aquatilis grown in University of Washington, Seatle, WA, United States - 4-5-22 metaG | ecosystem: Host-associated > Plants > Roots > Rhizosphere >... | reverse complement strand
AGAAGGGGGCTGGCTCAAGAAGGGGGCTGGCTCAAGAAGGGGGCTGGCTCAAGAAGGGGGCTGGCTCAAGAAGGGGGCTGGCTCAAGAAGGGGGTTGGCTCAAAAAGATGACGCTTCGGTGCAAATCGTGCCTCCGCCTGCGGACAGGTGCCGTCTGGCAGCGATAGCGACCGCGAGCATTGCGTGCGTGGGCTTGATTGAGTGCTAAAGGCGCCACGCCACCCTACGAACGCTTGGGAGCCTCCGGAAGACCAAAACGATGGACGCCCTGACCTGGAGCCGTCTGCAGTTCGCCTTCACGATTACGTACCATTATCTCTTCCCGCAGCTGACGATGGGGCTCTCGCTCCTCCTCGTCCTGATGAAAGCTTTCGCGCTCAAGACGAAAGCGCGGCAATGGGACGACCTCGCCCGCTTTTGGGGGCGCATCTTCGCACTCAACTTCGCGGTCGGCGTCGTCACCGGCATCCCGATGGAGTTTCAGTTCGGTACGAACTGGGCTCGCTTTTCGACTGCAGCCGGAGGGGTGGTCGGCTTGACGCTGGCGATGGAGGGACTGTTCGCCTTCTTTGCGGAGTCCGCCTTCTTGGGACTCTTTCTATTCGGCGAAAAGAAACTCGGGCCCCGCGGCCATTTCTTCGTGGCGTTCATGGTGTTCATCGGTTCGTGGCTTTCCGGTTACTTCATCGTCGCCACGAACGCCTTCATGCAGCACCCGGTCGGCTATGCCCGTCAGTCCGACGGGCACCTTTCTCTTGCCGATTTCGGGGCCTACCTCTTCAATTCTTGGGCGCTCTGGGAGTACGCCCACACGATGACGGCGGCGGTAATCACGGGCGCATTCGTGATGACGTCCGTGGCTGCGTATTGGAGTCTGATGGGGCTGTTCGACGCGCACGCGCGTGCGGCCATGCGACTCGGGATCATCGTGGGGCTCATTGCGTGCATCTTGCAGATCTTTCCAACTGGCGACCGTCACGGGAAGCTCGTCGCGCGGTACCAGCCCGCGGCGCTCGCGGCAATGGAGGGCAAGTTCGAGAGCGGGACGCGCGCAGACCTCGCGATCATCGGCCAACCCAACGTCGCGGAACGCCGGCTGGAAAACCCGATCGTCGTACCGGAGGCTCTCAGCTTTCTCGCCTACGGCTCGTTCGGCGCGAGCGTCGAGGGTCTGAACGATGTGCCCCGCGATCGATGGCCCGACAACATAGAACTTCTTTACTTCGCATACCACGTGATGGCGGGCCTGGGGACGCTGCAGCTCGCCTTGATGGGCGTCTCGGCCTTCCTCCTCTGGAGAGGCACGCTTTCGCATTCCCGCGCCGTTCTTTGGATGCTGATGCTCGCGTTTCCCTTCCCCTATATCGCGACTACGGCCGGCTGGACGACCGCCGAACTCGGCCGGCAGCCATGGGTCGTCTACGGGATTCTCAGGACCGCCCATGCCTCGTCGCCGAGCGTGGGCGCGGGTGACGTGGTGTTCTCGCTCCTCGGGTACACGGGCCTTTACCTCCTCTTGGGGGTCTTGTTCTTGTGGCTCGTCGTTCAACAGGTGGCCGTGGGTCCAGTCGCCGGCAGCGGCACAGGGGCGAAATTGGGTGATTCGTGAACGCCGCCTGGTTTGCGATCATCGCCCTGATGCTCACGGCATACACTGTCCTCGACGGCTTTGACTTCGGCGCGGGTATCGTTCACCGGTTTGTCGCCCGTACAGAGGCAGAGCGGCGCACCGTTCTCGCAGCGATCGGTCCACTCTGGGATGGGAACGAAGTCTGGCTGCTGGCGTCCGGAGGAGTTCTCGTTTTCGCCTTCCCACGCGTGTACGCCGCTGCGTTCAGCGGCCTGTATCTCCCACTGATGATAGTCCTCTGGCTCCTCATTTTACGCGGTATCTCAATCGAGTTCCGATCCAAGGTGAACCAACCGCTGTGGCGCGAAGCGTGGGACACGGTCTTTGCCGCATCCTCGGCCGCCATGGCTGTCGTCCTCGGTGTAGCCATCGGGAACGTGGTCCGGGGCGTGCCGCTCGACGCCACCGGCTCGTTTCACGAGGATCTGTTCGGTGGGACGGGATTGCGGCATCCCGGCGCAATCGATCTGTACACCTCGGTATTCGGACTCGTGGGCCTTGCGTCTTTCGGCGCTCACGGGGCAACGTTCCTCGCGTGGAAGACCTCGGGGGTGCTGAGTGCGAGAAGCGCTGTGGCAGCTCGAAGGCTCTGGGTTGCGGCACTCGTTCTGCTCGCGCTGGCGACTTTGCTCACGGCGATCGACGTTCCGGCCTTTCGGGAATGCGTGCTGAAACGCCCCTGGCTCTGGCCTCTGCCCATCGGCGCCGTCGCGGCCGCGTTCATCGCGCGCGCGAGCGTGTCCACGGCTCGGACCTTCCGCGCTTTCCTCGCGTCGTGCGCCTTCCTCGGGGCGATGCTCTTGGCAACCGCGGCCGCCCTATTTCCCGTTCTCTTGCGATCCACGATCGCCGATGACTTCGACTTGGACGCCTACAATGCTGCCTCGGAGCGCGCGAGTCTCGTAGTCGGCCTCTGGGTCTGGGTACCCGCAATCGCCCTGGCCATCGGCTATTTCGTATATCTATTTCGATCGTTTCGTGGAAAGACCGACGAGACCGGGCACCACTACTGAGGCCGCGCGACGCGTCTGGACTCCAACCATTGCCGGGGCGATCGTGAGCGCTCTTCGATGATCCGGAAGGTCATAGCGATTGCGTTCGTCATCGCGCCGCTGTTCGCATGGGCCTTCGCGTGGGCAGGACCCCCGTACGTTACCGACGACCCTGAACCGGTCGAATATCGACACTGGGAACTGTATCTCGCATCGCAGACCTTCCACGGCCGCGACGGCTGGACGGGCACGGCGCCGCACATCGAGGTGAACTACGGCGCGATCGCCGATGTCCAGCTCCACGTGATCGCACCTCTGGCGTATGCCATCCCCGACCAAGGAAAAGCATCCCTCGGGTACGGAGACACGGAATTGGGCATCAAGTTCCGCTTCGTGCAGGAGCGCGAGTCGGTTCCGATGATTGGCACGTTCCCCTTCCTCGAAGTGCCCTCGGGGGCTCGAGACCGTGGGCTCGGCAATGGCAGCGCGCAGGTTTTCCTTCCAGTCTGGCTCCAGAAGAGTTTCGGACCGTGGACCACCTACGGCGGCGCGGGCGTGTGGATCGACGTTGGAGATCGCGATCGCCACTGGTGGTATTTCGGCTGGCAGGTCCAGAGGACCATCTGCGACGGCTTCGCGTTGGGCGCGGAGGTCTTTTACACCACGCCCGAAGAGCACGGCGGCGAAGGCGACACGCGGTTCAACATCGGCGGCGTCATCGACTTCACCGACGCGCACCATTTGTTGCTCTCTGCCGGACGAAGCTTGCAGGGGTCGAACCTCTTTCAAGGGTACGTCGCGTACCAGTTGACGTTCGGACCGAAGGAATAGTGAGTCCGTGAAAGTGCGAAGACTGTTCAGTCGGCGCGCGCCATCCCGGCAGCGGTTCAATGGCTACTTGGCTCCATGAAGCCGTAAACGACGAGGTTCTCTAACCTTTGGCGGAACCGTCCCGAAAGGGATGACAGGACCCGCAGCAGTCGACCATGAGGCACTTCACGCTCCCGACCGAGGCGACGCGCTTCACCGAAGAACGGGCGCCTCGCGGTCGGTGACCATCCACGCGGGCGAAAGAAATCGAACCCGTTCGCAGGCGCAAACTTCCATTCGGCATTCGCCGCGGCCAGGACCTTGCCCCAGGCTTGCATGCTCCGGTCGCGGAACTCGGGCGCACAGCTTTCGAGAATCCAGCGGCGCATCGGCGCTCGCGCACGGAGCCCGTCTGCCAGAGAGGCAACGCGCACCTCATCGAGGTACAAGAGGAGACCTTCGGTCACCACCACGACTCGCGCATGGGCGCTGGCGACGCGGTCGAACAGGTCCTCTCGGGCCTGGTCGTCCGCAAGATCCACCGCGACTCGCTCGATGATGCAGCCGGCTTCCGCGTGCGCGAGGACCTCTGTCTTTTCATCGAGGATCGCCGCGCGATCGACTTCGATCCAGACCAGCGACGAGGGAAGCCACAGGCGGTAGGGGCGGGCATCGAGACCCGCGGCGAGGTTCAGCACGGCATCGGCGCCAATGGTCTGAACGCACTCGAGGATCATTTCGTCGAAGGCCTTGGTGCGCACGGCAAGCCCGGAGGCGAGCCCGCTTGGTCCCCGATGTGCCCCCGCAACCGTCGGCATCCCTTCGGCGATCCGCCGCCCGCGCTCCCCCGCCAATCGTCGTGCGAACGGATCGACGAACAAGGCGTCGGGGCGTTCGGATTCCAGGGCTCGATGGAAGGCCACCCACCGCGCGGTGTCCGAGACGTCCTTCATGAGCGGCGCTGCAGGCGCGCTCATGCCGTACCCCGCGATCGCATGGCGGCACGCATCAAAGGCACCGGGGACTGAAAGGGGTAACCTTTGCGCCACAGCCTCGACGACGGCACGAGCACGGCGACCGACATGCCGTGCATCTCGATTGTCGCGAGGGCGAGCGGAAGTCCGAAGTACGAGACGGGCACCAGATCGGCTTGCGAGGCGGTTGCCGAGACCTGGCGCGTCGCGACGCGGGCGAGCGCCTGCTGGTAGCTTTCACCCGTCGCCGCCATCCTGGCCCGAACCTCGGCGCGCAGTTTCTTGTGGGCATGTCGATTCGCCATGGCTCTCCTCGGTGATCGAACTCCGCCCCGGCGCGGAGCGAACGAATGGAGGGAGGTGCCGAACCGAACCCGAAGGGCCAAGCCCTCTTCGCTCTCGTCGTTTGCCGTGCCGGGCGGCTTGAATGAGCAGGACTCGGGAGAGCCCGACTCCAGGCTAGACGGCCTCGCTTCGCCGTCAAGGCCGCTAGCCGTGCCGCTACCGCTCATCTGCCGCCTTGCCCTCTTCCATGCGCGCTTTGAGGAGCTTCCGAACCAGCGCGGCGGGCAGCGCCTTGTCGGGACCGAAGTGAAGCGCGCTTTTGGTCTTGCTGTAGCCCTCGATGTCGTCCGCGAGCGTCTTCAGCGTTGTTCCGCTGAACGGGTAATACGAGCAGCCCTTCGACGTTGCCTGAAAGCCGGCGACGATTCGTCCCTGGTAGCGGTACGCCGGCATCCCGTAGCTGATGCACTCCTCGACTCCGGGAACGAGGGCGTGAAGGGTTTTGCGAAGTTTCTGAAGCAGGGCGCGGCTGCTCGGGCTCACTCGTGCCAGGTACTCGTCGATGGCTGGATCACGCCGCATCTGGTCGACGAGTTTCGATGGAATGGGACGACAGGCGCAGCGCTTCTGGTGCTCCCGATGCCAGGCGATGCGCTGTTCGAGCGACGCGCCTTTCGGCAGGACGTGTTTCTTGTGCCACTCCGCGTTCATCGCTGCTCCTCTTTGTCCCGGGTTCAACCCTACGCGCCTTGCGGCGGAAACGTAGAAGACAGCGGCACGCGATCATGGCCCTCGTGCGCGGCGAGCCGTTCCAGCAAGCGTGTCGCCCTGCCGGTACCGTCCTCCGGGGCCATGGCGCTCGCGAGGTCGAGAGCCTTCCTGCGCATGCGCTCGGACCCGAGCGTCTGCCGAATCTGATCGGCCACCCTTTCCGGCGTCGCTTTCCAGAACGAGACGAACCTTCCCCCGGCGCCCACTTGCCGAAGGCGCCGAGCCCAGAGCTGCTGCTCGAAGATGAACGGTAGAACGACGGATGGCTTTCCTGCCCGAAGTACCGCGTGACTCGTTCCCGCGCCGCCGTGGTGCACCACCGCACGGCAGAGGGGAAGAAGCCGACGGTGAGGCGCCCACGGGAGGAAATAGAGATCGCCGTCCCGGCCCTCGGCGTTTCCATCGCGCTTGGTTTGAATGACCGCTCGGACCTTTGCGAGACGTGCCGCAGCCACGGCGAGGTCGCGCGCGCGTGACGGCGCCATGTGCTCCATGGAACCCAAGGAGATCACCCCTGAATGCCAATACGCAGAGCGGTCATCGAGCCCCGTCCCCTTTCCTGGCGCCGTCGCGTATCGCTTCGTACCATGCGAGCGTGCACCTTTGGAGGCCGTCGCTGAACGCCGCGGCGTATGCTCGACGCGTGTGGCGATGGGCACTCCTCTCAGCGTTGCTCGCTTGCGGAGGTCAGACGGAAACCCCGGGCGATGCTGCTGCCCCGCGGGATGCAGCCGCCGATGGCCTTGCGCAGACCGACGGCACGGCGGGAGGCGATGGCGCCACGCCGTGCGGAACGCCCGGTAGCCCGTGCTGTGCCGCCAACCAGTGCGAGGGTGGCGGTTGCTGCGTGACGGGCCGGTGTGTCGCCGACGGGACGTCTTGCGGGCCGCTCGGCATGTGCGCCGCGGGGTCGTGCGGCGGATGCGGCGCGAGCGGGCAGGTTTGCTGCGGGAACCTGTCCTATGATCCGACTTGCTCTCAATTGGCCTGCGTACCGCCGCCGCCGTTTTGCACGGGCGCCCACACGACGTGCGCCTACGGAATGGCCGGACCCGACGGCGGCCCGACGGCGGTTTGCGTCGAGTGCGGGGGGGAGGGGCAAGCTTGCTGTCGCGGACTGTCCGTTTGTTCGGCCGAGCTTGTGTGCTCTGGTGCCGGGCAATGCGAACGCAACCCGTGCGGCGGTGCCGGGCAGCCTTGCTGCGACAACGGCGCTTGTGAGGGCGGGGGTTGTTGTTACGCGGGAGACTGCGTCGCGAACGGCGCGCCGTGCGCCATAGCGAATCCCAATCCCACGTCCGGGCTTCCCGACTCGTCCGACGGGAGTGCTGAAGGCATGGGCATGTCTGTCCTGGGTGGCAACCCGGGAACTTGCAACAACGGGTCATGTTCGACGTGTGGGGGCATCGGTCAGACGTGCAATGGATGTCCTTGCCGGGCGAGCGGCAGCACCTGCAAAAGCGGATTGAACGACCAGACCTGCGTGGCTTGCGGTGCGCTCGGCCAGCCGTGTTGTACGGCGTCGCAGGGATCGCCGTCGGTCGTCTCGTGCGCCGGAACGGGCGTGGAATGCCAAACGGCCCAGGAGGTCTGCGGTCACTGCGGGGCTCCGGGCGAGCCGTGTTGTGGCGAGACCGATCCACCCTGCACGGGTGGCTGCTGCACGACCGCCTCCGACGGGACCGCGTTCTGTGTCGCCAACGGTTCCGTGTGCTCTGCAACGGACGGCCTGTGTACGGCGGGAGCGTGCGCGAACTGCGGTCGCGAGGGCCAACCCTGCTGCCAGGGGGGCTGCTCGGCCCACCTCACGTGCGCGGTCGACGGCCACTGCACCGCGGCGTGCGGGGGCCCGGGGCAACCGTGCTGTCCGGGAGACGTTTGCACGAACGGCTGTTGCGTGGTGCCCACCATGAACGGTGGGAACGCGTGCGTCGCAATCGGGGAAGCGTGCCCAGGTTTGGCCGGCGCATGCGGCGCAGACGGCTCTTGCGGCTCGTGCGGCGGCCTCGGGCAACCCTGCTGTGCATTTTCTCCCACCCTGGTGGGGCTTGGATACTGCGCCGCGCCGCTCACGGACTGCCTCGAACCCGCCGGTTCGGATTCTCTCGAGCTGACCGACCGATTCTGCCAAGCCTGCGGCCAGCCTGGACTTCCCTGCTGCGCCTGGGGATGCCAGGGCGGATCCGTTTGCGATCGGCAGGTCAGGAGTCCCCTTTGCCCTTGACGCGATCCGGGACGCGAGTCTTGTGCGGGTTGTTCGCGGCCTTTCTGGTTTCAGGGTGCGGCGGTCGTTCGATCGATCACAGTCTCGCTGACGCATCGACGCCGCTTTCCAGGAATGCTTCGGACGCAGCGGCTGATGCTGGTGGGGACGGCGCGACCGGGTGCGGGAGCGAAGGCCAGCCGTGCTGCCCCAACGAAGAATGCGAAGGCGGAAGCTGTCAGCTGGGCACGTGCATCCCTTGCGGGGGATTGGGCGAGTCGTGCTGCCAGTCGCCCGACGGCAGCCCCTCGTGCAATGCGGCCCGCGTCGAGTGTCGGGCGCTCCACTGTAGCCATTGCGGCAATCCCGGCGAGGCCTGCTGCAGCGGCGGGGACCAGCCTTGCACCGGCGGATGCTGCGTGTCGAGCGAAGGGGCTTCCGTGTGCATCGCCGAAGGGTCTTCTTGCCCCCAGATGGACGGGGCGTGCGCGGCAGGTATGTGCGCCAATTGCGGCCGCGACGGTCAACGCTGCTGCAACGACGAGGTGTGCTCGGGCGACCTCAGATGCTCGGCGACCGGACTTTGCTTCGCGCAGTGTGGCGCCCCCGGTCAGCCCTGCTGCCCTGGAAACATCTGTACGGGCGGGTGCTGCGCCTCGCCGAACGGAACCTCGGCGGACGAATGCGTGACCGTCGGTCAGGCTTGCCCGGGAGTCGCTGGGACGTGCGCGACCGACGGTTCATGCACGAGCTGCGGCGGACTCGGGCAAGGATGCTGCGCGCTTCTCCCGAATACCCCCCCGGGACTGGGATACTGCGCCGCTCCGCTGGTCGATTGCCTCGAGTCCGCTGCATCCCCAACTCCGAATGATCGTTTTTGCCAGGCCTGCGGCCAGTCCGGTCTTCCTTGTTGCCACTCGGGCTGCCAAGCCGGCTCCGTCTGCGAAGAAGGCTCGTCGGTCTGCAATTGAGGCGGGTCCGCCCGCGGTCGTGTGCGCTCGGCGTCAGCGCGGGGCTTCGGTCCTGGTGCGGCACAACGTGACACACGACGCGGGCTCGCAGTCGCGCATTTTCACGGGAAGAGTCCGCGGCATACTTGCTGCCTTCGCGGTCTCTATGATTAAGCAAGTCTTGGGAATCCTGCTGTCCACCGGCGTCACGCTGGGTGCTTTCGCATCGTGCACCACGACTTCGGGTGCAACGCCCACCGAGGCGGCCACCCCGGATGCGAACGCCGACGTGACGGCGATGCCCGACGTGACTGGGATTCCCGACGCGGATGCGACTACCGACGTGACCGAGATTCCGGACGTGACTGGGATTCCGGACGTGACTGGGATTCCGGACGTGATTCCCGACGTGACGGAGACCCCCGATGGAGACGCCGGGCTACCCCAAGTCCAACTGGACCAGGCGAACGTGGTGCGCATTGCCGCGGCATCCATCCCCCAAGGCGCGCTTCTCGCGGCGGTAACGGCCAACAATGCTTTCGCCGTGGACCTCTTTTCGCGGCTCGACGCCGACGGCGGAGCCACCAACCTGCTCACGTCGCCAATCAGCGCTTCGCTGGCGCTCACGATGACGTACGCCGGAGCCGTTGGCCAAACAGGCACCGAGATGGCGACGGCGCTTCGCTTCGACACCGACGGTGGTGCGTCGATCTTCGACGGGCAAAACGCGCTCACCCAGGCCCTCGCCTCGCGCGGCCCGGCGGCCCTCTCCGTCGCGCAGCAGAGCGCGCAAGGGAGGGCCCAACCGCCTCCGTCCGAAAGCGACTACGACCTGCGCATCATCAACGAAGTGTGGGGAGAGCAGACGTATGCCTGGGCCGCGCCTTTCTTGGCGACAATGGCCGCGAGCTACGGCACGGGCGTTTACCTGCAAGATTTCATCGGGCACTCCGACCAGGCGCGGCAAACGATCAATACCTGGGTGAGCGCCCAAACCAGCGGCAAAATTGTCGATTTGCTGCCGCTGATGTCGATCGACTCGACGACGCGGATGGTTCTCGTCGACGCCTTGCATTTGAAACTTCCGTGGGCGAACCCTTTCGAACCGCTCGGAACGACGACCAGCACATTCACGCGCGCCGATGGCACCCAGGTCGCGGCGAGCTTCATGGCGGAGGTGCAGACGCTCCCCTATTCCGACGACGGATCCGCCGAGATCGTCGCCCTTCCGCTCTTCAACGGCCAGGTATCGGTCGTGATCGCGCTGCCGCACTCCGGCAATACGCTGGCGGCCTACGAGGCGTCCCTCGGAGCCAACGCGCCCGCGTTCAGACCACCGCAATCGAACGCGCTCGTGAGTCTCTCGCTACCCAAAGTCACATTTACGTCCCCGACATTTTCGCTGCGGACGGCGCTCATGGCCATGGGAATGAAGCTGGCGTTCGGATACGGCGCCGCGGACTTCACGGGCCTGTGCCCTGCGCCCCAAGGGTCGGATCTTTTCGTGAAAGACGTGCTGCAAAAGGCGGCGATGTCGATGCAGGAGTCCGGGCTCGAGGCCGCGGCGGCCACCGCAGTCATCATCGGTGCTGACGGAGCCGCCGGCGAAGCCGCGGCTTCTATTCCAGTGGTCGTCGACCGCCCGTATCTCGTCACCATCGTAGACGTGGCGACGGGCGCCATTCTGCTTCTCGGACACGTCGTGGACCCGACCGTGTCGGGCGGTCCGTAGCCAGTGAGTGCCCAATCGATGACCACTGTCTCGAGATTGATCGCCGCTCCCGATCGAGGGAACGCCGGTACCGGGCGTCCGAGCAAAGCCCAGCCGAGACCGAACGCCGCTCGCACGTGCGAGAAACGACCGCTACGCCAGCCAAAAGTTGTTCCTCCGCTGGACGGCCTATCGATGAGCGCAGCGTTCGTCTATCACGATGAACCGTGACGACTCTGACGAGCGAAGGGTCCGCGCGACCGCTCGATGGGACGACCCACCCCGCGCCTGCTCCTCAGCTCGTCGATTTCATCCGAAGGGGCTCTGGTAGCGTCGCACTCTTCGATCGCTCGATGAACTACCTGGCTGTCAGCTCGGCCTGGCTGATGGCTTTCGGTCGGGGCTATCCGGATCTCGTCGGCCGAAACCACTACGACGTCCACCCGGACCTCCCCGAGGCATGGAAGGTCGTTAATCGCCTCGCGCTCGGCGGCAAAACGGTTCGACAAGATCAAGAGGAGCGCTGGGTCCGTGCCGACGGCGTCGAGCACTGGCTTCGCTGGACCGTTCTTCCTTGGTACGGCGACGACCAGGAGGTCGGCGGGATCATCATCGCGGCCGAAGACGTCACGGTGGAGCGCGCGTTGCGGTTATCCGAGGCCAGGCTCTCGGGAATCGTTTCCGTCTCGGCGGATGCCATCGTTTCCGTCCATGCGGAGCGAAACGTCACGTTGTTCAACCAAGGGGCAGAACGGATCTTCGGCTATGCCGATTCCGATCGCGAGACCTGTCTAGACGGGCGTTCGAAGCCTCGACATCGAGTCCGGTCGCAAATGGGCTCCGGGACCGATAATCTCGAGCGAACCCATGAAGACGCTCCAGGTCTACGCCGTCGCGGCGCTTCTCATTGCTTCTCCGGGCTGTGGTTCGTCCGCATCCGGCACGACCCCGCCCGGCTCGGGTGGCGGAAGCGACGGCAGCGCAAGTGTCCCGGACAGTTCGTTACCCGAAACGTCGTCGAGCGCACCCGCGCGGGACGCGTCCGGACCACCACCCACCGGCGGACAGGACTCGTCGGGGTCGGCGCCCCCAGCCGGACAAGACGCTTCGACCTCGGGCTCCGGCAGCGGTGGAGGGATTGTCGACGCCGCCCAAGGTACGGTCGATTCTGGATCCGGGGCAGGAGGCGATGCGACGGCAAGCGGGGGTTGCGCGGGTCTGGCCCTCTGCGACGATTTCGAATCGGACACCGTGGGCGGTCCGCCGAGTGGCAGCCTCTGGACACTCGTGGGACTGGCCGGATGCAGCGGAACGGGAAATCCGTCTGCTCCGGTGATGTATCCGATTACGATCGACGGCTCGCAGCACCATGGCGGCACGAAGGCGGCAAAGGTCGTCGGCGGGGACTCGTGCGGCCCGTTCATGGTGAATACGAGCGCCTTTGCGACGCTCTCGGGTGGTGAGGTTTACGGACGCTATTGGATGCACCTTTCCGACACGGCGATGACTTTCGACCACGCGACCTTCATGGCGCTGGGCCTTCTTCGTGACGGAGGGGTCGGCCTGAGCGTCGGCGCTCAGGACAGCTACATTCAGCTCGCGTCCGAGGGAGCCGGGGGCGCGACGAACACGTTCATGTGGCAGACCGACGATGGGAACGTTCTGCCCGAGAAGAACTCGATGGGCGCCGCCGAGTCCACCTACGTGGCGGCAACCGGCTTCACGTGCGTCGAGTTTCATACGTCATTGTCGGGCAAGGCCATCGAAGTTTGGGTCAACGGCGCGACCGTGGCCGGCCTGACGTCACCACCGGTGCCGCCGGCCGGAACCCAGTGGACGCCTCCCAGCCCGCTTGCGCCGACGAGCTTCGGCCTCGGTTGGGTCCTCTTCTCGGGCGAGCAGCTGACGGCTTGGTATGACGACGTCGCGCTGTCGACAACGCGCATCGGGTGCAACTAACCCCGAAAGCTCTTGGTGGATGGTGTGAGGTGCTTACACCGCTCGGACATCTTCCGGCGAGTCCCAGTCGCGGAGCTCCTCCAGCTCCTGCGGTTCGAGCGGAAGCTCGACCGCACCGACTTGCCGGATTAACCGCTGCAGAGAGCGCTCAGGGGTGCGTGCGAGCTCGAGGGCGAACGGGAGCACCCGGGCCCCGTCATAGCGCGCGCACAGGGGCTCCCAGCGACCCTCGCGTCGCGGCGCGACGACCGGCGTTTGGTCCGGCGCCGCAAGGAGGCGTCCGACGATCGCACTCGAAACGAACGGCATGTCGCAAGCGAGCGCGAGGACATGGGCCCCCCCGGCGCGACGAAGCAGCGCGGTCAGTCCGCCGAGCGGTCCGATCCCCTCGGGATCGTCCAGGATGGTCTCGAGGCCAAGCCCGATGTACTCGACTCTCGAGCCGACCAGCACGACCTGCAGCTCCAAGCGCTCCAAAATAACCCGCAAGCGCCCCACTATGGTGGCGCTGTCTGCCGTTCGGAGCAGACCCTTCGCAACTCCACCCATCCGCGTGCCGGCGCCGCCGACGAAGATCCCGGCCAGCCGGGCGGTCACGCGTCGTTCCAGCGGAGGTACGAGACGAAGGCACCCGCCTCGAGTGATCCGTCCCCGGGCGGAACGAGAGCAATTCCGTCCGAGTCCGCGAGGCTCGTCGCGGCGGCGGACGCCTGATTGTCGTGAAAATGGACGACCAGCGCGTCGCCCTCGGCGCGGAGGGTGGCGCGGGCGAGCTCCAGCCGATCGGGCGAGCGCTTGCGCGCGGACGCCAGCCGAGCGACGAGGCGCATCGCCACCGGTCGCGTGTCCCCCTGCATCGCGCGCAGGAGCGGCATTCCGAACACCACGAACGTCACGAGCGCGCTCGCCGGATTGCCGGGAAGGCCGAGCACGTGAACGCCGGCTGACCTGCCCACCGCGAGCGGCTTGCCGGGTTTGATGGCGACTTTCCAGAAGTCCAGCACGACCCCGGCGCGCTCGAGCGACGGACGGACGACGTCGTGGTCGCCCACGCTCACACCGCCCACGGTGAGCAGCACGTCGGTCCCATCGAGGGCCTGTTCGATCGCCCGCTGCGTCTCGCCCGGGTCGTCGCGAACCAGCGGCGCGATGCGCACCGACGCGCCCGCCTGTCGCGCGAACGCGGCGAGCGGCGCGCTGTTCGACTCGGGTATCGACGCCGCGAAGCGCTCCCCTCCGGGGGCGCGAAGCTCGTCGCCCGTGCACACGATCGTCACGCGCGGCCGGCGGGCGACGACGATCTCCGCCCGATCCTGCATCGCCGCAAGAGCCAGCGCGCCGGGCGTCAGCCGCGTGCCGGAGGCGACGGCCACCGCTCCGCGCTTCAGGTCTTCGCCCGCACGACGCACGTGCTGGCGCAGCTTCGGGCGCGCGGTGAAGCGCAGTGCGTCGCCGTCGCGCGTCCCGTGTTCCTGCATGATCACGCTGTCGGCCCCCTCGGGGACCCGAGCGCCCGTAAAAATTCGGCACGCGGTTCGGGGGAACAGAGGGGGGGCCTCGTGGCCAGCGCGACTGACCCCGACCACGGGGAGCGTCCACGGTCCGTCCCCGTCGAGATCGGCCGAGGCGACGGCGTAGCCGTCCATGGCGCTTTGATCGAACGGCGGTAGGGGCTCGGGAGCGACGAGGTCCTCCATCAGAACCCGCCCCCATGCGTCCCCGAGGGCGACGCGCTCGCTCGAGACCCGTCGAGCGCCGGCCAGCAGAAGGCTGCGGGCTTCGTCGAACCCGAGCATCGGTCAATGCCCGCGCTTGTCGCCGCGGGCGACCGCCACCGCGTGAGCCAAGATCGGGGCGAGGATGCGGTCGACGGCGAGGACAACCGCCTTGGGACTCCCGGGCAGCGCGGCGACGACCCGTCTGCGATGGACGCCCGCGACGGCGCGAGAGAGCACCGCGCGTGGCCCGATCTCGTCCCACGACAAACGGCGGAAGGCCTCGCCGAACCCGTCCAGTGTCTTGTCGAGAAGCGCGCTCACGGCTTCATACGTCTGATCGCGAGGCGAAAGGCCGGTGCCTCCGGTCAAGACGATGGCGTCGGCCTGATTCTCGTCGCACGCTCGGGCAATCGCCGCGCGCACGTCGTCCGGTTCGTCCGGCACGATGGCGCGCATTCCTACGACGAAGCCGGCCGCCTCGAGGCGATCGCGAAGGCAAGCGCCTCCCTCGTCGTCCGCCTCCGTCCGCGTGTCGCTGACGGTGATCGCTGCGACGCGGACCGATTTGTTGTGGTCGGAGTGGCTCACGCCCCAAGGGTAGCTCGAATTCAATCCAGCGTGTCGTCGCCGTGCACGAGCGACGAGTCGGGTGGAGGCGCGATCTGCGCGGACGACTTCGTCGACGCGACGTCCTCGGGCGTCACGAGCTTTCGCACGAGGTCCGCGCGGTTATTGGCTCCTAGCTTCGTGTAAAGACGCCGGACGTACGTTCGAACCGTGTTCTCGCTGAGGCCGGAGATCGCCGCGACGTTCACCCCGCTGTACCCCGCCACGAGAAGGCGCGCGATGGCTCGCTCGCGTTTGCTCAGCCCCTCCATCGCCGTGGGCCGCTGCGTCCCTTCGACGCGCACTGCCGCACAGCGCGCGCCCCCGAAGACAGGATCGCCGTCGATCCTCGCCACCGAAACGATCGTTCCGCTGGGCAGCCGAGGTGGCGTGGGAAACGCGTCTTTGCGCGCGCGGGCGGCGAGCGATTGCTCGGCGGCGTCGACGATCTGCGCCTCGATGGGCAGTACGTCTTCGTCCCACTCGAGGCCGCGGTCCCTATCGGCAGCCCAAACGATGCGCTTTCGATCCCGGTCGACGACATATACGACGCCGGAGATCTTGCCGAGCGCCCGAAGCGCCGCCGCTTCGCGCGACAGCTCGTCGTACTGCAACTGCGCCCTCGCGCCCGCGACGACGAACGGCGCGAGTTCTTCGATTTCGCGCTTGTCGCTCTCTCCGAACGGTCCGTCGGTCGGGCGCCGCTCGAGCCCGGCGAGGCCGAAGAGAACGCCCCCTTCATGAAGGAACAAAACGAGCGCGTGCGCATATCCTTCCGGCGCCGACCAATCGTGGAAGTAGGGGAGTTTCACCCGTTCGGTCTCGGGCCACAGCTCGGCGGACAGGTACGCGCGACGCGGCGACGTGACGACGCTCTTGGGGGCGAAGCCGAAGGCCGACGACAGCCTCACCCCGTCCGCGCCGGGGCACGATTTGACCACCCCGTCCACGAGGCGTGTGGCCTCGCCGTAGGCCCGCGCGTCCTCGGTGCCGAAGAAGCAGAACCCGCCGCTTGCAGGCACGATCTCCCGCATCGCGGCGATTACGCGCCGGCGAAAGCTCGAGGTGGTGCCCAAGAGAACCACCTGCAGTTGGGCCGATTGGAGCTTGTCCACGAGGGTTGTCCTATACTCGCTACCGCATGTCGGCGCCGCTTCCGGGTCCAAACGGTGCGGGCGACCTCATCTTCGACTGGAATGAATTGGAGCGCAAAGGGCGCCGTCTCCCGCCTGCATTTTCGCTCGTCGACGAGACGCTCCGGGAGGGCCTCCAAAACCCGAGCGTCGAAGATCCCCCAGTCAGCGACAAGCTTCGCATTCTTCACCTGATGGAAGAGCTCGGGATCGAAGTCGCCACCGCAGGGCTGCCGGGTAGCGGGCAGCGGGCGTTCGACGACGTGCTCTCCCTAGGCCGGGAAGTCGCCGCCAACCGCATGAAGATCAAGCTCGCGGCGGCCGCCCGAACCGTGGTCGCCGACATCGAGCCGATCATCGAGATTAGCCAGCGCGCCGGCATCCCGGTCGAGGCTTACGTCTTCATCGGCTCGAGCCCCATACGCCAGTACGTCGAACAGTGGGATGTCGCGCTGATCGCCAGGCGCAGCGCCGAGGCGATCGACGCGGCCGTCAAGGCGGGGCTCTCGGTCGCGTACGTCACCGAAGACACGACGCGTTCGCGTCCGGAGGTGCTGAAGACGCTCTTCCACGCGGCCATCGGTCACGGCGCTTCGCGCATCTGCCTTTCGGACACCGTGGGGCACGCGACGCCCGAGGGCGTGCGGAATCTGGTCGGCTTCACGAAGGACGTCATCGCCGAGTCCGGCGCCGACGTCGGGGTCGATTGGCACGGTCACAACGACCGGGGGCTCGCGCTCGAGAATGGTCTCTGGGCCCACGAGCTCGGGGTCGACCGCGTCCACGGAACCGCGCTCGGCATCGGCGAGCGCGTCGGCAACGCTCCGACGGAGCTTCTCCTCTTGAACTTGCGTCTGCGCGGACAGCTCCCCGAAAGCCGCGATCTGACCAGGCTCGTCGAATACTGCGAGACCGTGGCGAGCGCCGTCCGCTGGCAGATTCCGCTCAACTATCCCCTCGTCGGAAGAAACGCGTTTCGCACGGCGACCGGGGTTCACGCCGCGGCGATCGCCAAGGCCCTCCAAATGAGCGACGCGTGGCTCGCCGACCGGGTCTACAGCGGAGTCCCCGCCGGCCTCTTCGGTCGACACCAAGAAATCTGCATCGGATTCATGAGCGGTGCGTCGAACGTCAGTTATTGGCTGCGCGAGCGCGGGATTGAGCCGAGCGAGGGGCTGGTCGAAGCGATTCTGCGAGCGGCAAAGGCTACGACGCACATCTTGTCCGACGAGGACGTGATGGACATCGTCCAGCGCGTGCGCGGCTGAGCGTGGGGCGGACGGCACTCCTCGGCGTCGACGTCGGGACGACCGGTGTCCGCGCGGCCGTCTTCGACGCGGGAGGGCGGATCCTCGCGCAGGCGGCCGAAGACTGCCCCTACGAGGCCCCTCGCCCGGGATGGGCCGAGGCCGATGCCGGACTCTGGTGGCGAGCGGTTTGCGCGGTGATCCGGCGCGTGGCTCGAGAAACGTCGCTCGCCGAGGTCGCGGCTGTCGGCGTCACGGGGCAGGCGCCTACACTCGTGCTGGTCGGCTCGAACGCCGAGGTTCTTCACCGCGCGATCCTCTGGCTCGACGTGCGCTCCCACGCGGAGGCGCGCGCCATCGACGCGGCGCTGGGCCCCGGGGGCGCCGAAGCCATCGGCGGCAACCGGATGCACGCGTACTACTTGGGGCCGAAATTCGCGTGGATGCGCGACCATCACCCGGAGATCGTGGACCGGACGGCCGTCGTGCTGCAGTCGCATGCCTGGGTCGCGTTCCAGCTGACGGGCGAAGCCGCGTGCGACCTGTCGACGGCGATGCTGTGTGCGCCTCTCTTCGACGCGCGGTCGCTCGCGTGGTCGGACGCCGGCTCTCGCGTCGTCGGGATACCGACGCGCGTCCTGCCGCGGATCGTGAACGCGCACGAGGTCGTCGGAGCGGTCACGCGCGCCGCGGCCGCCGCGACCGGGCTGCGCGAAGGAACCCCCGTCGTCGCCGGGGGCGGTGACTTCGCGGCGAGCGCCCTCGGGGCCGGAGTGTTCGACGAGGGGCAAGCGTGTTTGATGCTCGGCACGGCTGGGAACCTTCTCATGCCGATGGCGGAGGCGCGCTTCGACCGGCGCCTCATCAACAGCCACCACGTCGGATGCGACCGATGGTTGGCGCTCGGCGGAACACTGTGCGGCGCGGCGCTCGAGTGGTTTCGCGGCGCCTGCGCGCCCGGAGTTGCATGGGACTCGCTCGAGGCGGAGGCGAAGGCGGTCGATGTCGCCGAGCTCGCAGGGCTCACCGTCCTTCCGTATTTTCAGGGCGAGCGCACCCCGATCTGGGATGAGGCGGCGCGCGGGATCATCGCCGGAATCGATCGCACGCATCGCCGCGGGCATCTCTACCGTGCCCTTCTCGAAGGGGTGGCTCTCGGGTTTCGCCACTGCCTGGCGGTGGCCGAGGAGAACGGGGCAAGCTTCGGCGAAGTGGTCGCGGCGAACGGCGCCGGCAAGAGCCCGCTCTTTCGGCAAATCCTCTCCGACGCGCTCGGGCTTCCGCTCACCTGGAGAGAAGGTTCGGGCGCGGGTCACGGCACGGTCGCGGGGGCGGCGCTTCTCGCGGGGATTGGCGCCGGCGTGCTCGAAGGACCCGAAGCCGCTCGCCTCTGGTTGGACGAACCGGGCTCCGACCGCGGCGCCTGCGTGCGACACGAGCCGGACCCTCGCGAGCACGCGCGGCTCGCGGAGGTGTTCGCACGACGCCTGGAGCTGATTGGGGCCGCGAATCGGGCGATTCGCAACTATAACTAACTAGAAACAAAGATGATTTGGACCCGCGCGTTGGCGGGGTCCAATCACTTCTCTAGCGAGCGCAGTCGCCGCCGTACCGGCACGCATATACGGTCCCGCCTTGCAGGGTGCAGCAAAGGTCGCCACCGACGACGTCACACATGTCTCCGCAGCCGCTGCAGTTCGAGTTCGTTTGGAAGTTGTCGCAGGCCGCGCCGCACGTGTTGCCGTTGCCCCGGATGCCGCATCCGCATTGACCGGCGTAGCACTCCCAGGCGTCGCCAGGACCGCAGCTCATCCCGCACCCGGCGCAATTGTTCGGGTCGCTCCCGACGTTGAAGCACCCATTGCTGCAGCACGTCTGACCTGCGGCGCACCCCGCAAAATTGCCGCAGACGCAGATGCCGGCGGCGCTGCAGCTGTTCGTGGGGAGGCACGTGCCGCAGTTCGCGACGGTTCGCGCTTTTCCGCAGTTGTCCGCGCCCGCAAGTGCTCCGCACATGTGACCCAACCTCGCGCAGAAACTCGCGTCGCTCTCGGAGGCGCACCCGCACTGGTTCGGCATACCAGCGCCGCAGGTCTCGGGCATCGTACAGGTCCCGCAGCTCGCAACCGTTCGCGAACTGCCGCAGTTGTCGGGCGCGGTCACCGTTCCGCACCCCTTCGCGAGGCGTGCGCAGAAGGCCGCGTCCGTCTCGGGCACACAGGAATTCGCCGCGCTGTCGGCAAGAGCCCCATCGGGGCCGGCGTCAGCGAGCGTCGCCGCCTCGGAAGCCGCGTCGGCGAGGATCTTCACGTCGGATGCGGCGTCGGCCGCCCCGTCGAGGGCGCCGTCGGAAGCAATCGTCGCGTCGGGGGCCGCGTCCGTGACGACCCTTGCGTCGGCGAGCACCGTCGCGTCGGCGTCGGCTATCGATGCGCTGTCGGTGGCGGCATCGAAGGCGGACCCTGTTTCGGCGGAGGAATCGCGCGCCGCGGTGACGTCGGTTCCCGCCTCCGAGGCTCCCTCGACCGAAGCGTCCGACGAGCTCTGGGTCACGAAATCACCCAGCAGGTTCCCGCACGCCGAGAGGCTACCGAGAGCAAGAATCGCAATTGGGAAGGAGAAGGGGCGTAATCCCGAAGTGCGCACCAGCGTTGCCTCGATAGGATGGAAACTGCGGTAGCGAGAAGAAGAGACGAGTCTACCTCATCCGATTAACCCGCTGCACGATCCGATTGATCCCTTCTACCAACGTCGCCTCGGGCGTAAGCAAACTCACGACGATGTATGCCTCTCGGTCGAAATCGAAGAAGTGCCCCGGGTGCACGTACACTCCGTCTTTCTCGAGCAGCGCCAAGACCCACGCCTCTTCGGTCTCGGTCGCGGGCAGGCGTAGCGTCGCGTACCATCCCCCTTCGAGGTCGAGCACCGACGCCGGGGACCCGGCCACCGCGGCGCGAAGCCACGCGAGATTTGCGGCAGTCCGAAGCCGGATGGCTTCTTCGGTCGGTCTTCCAGAGGCGAGCAAGCGCGGGAGTGCGAGCTGGACCGGCGTTCCGACGGACAGGAACGCGTCGGCGACGACTTCGAGGTGCGCCAACGCCGAGTCGACCCGCCCGTCTTCGCCGCCCACGGCCATCCATGCAACCTTCATTTGCGGAAGCCCCGCGAGCTTGGAAAGCCCGCCCAGGGCGAAGACCAGCGGCGCTGAACTCTGCTCCAGCGCCGACGCGCAGCGCGTCTGATCTTCGCGAAGCGGAAAGCGCGCGAAGACTTCGTCGCTGACGAGGGGCAGGCCGAGCGAAGCGAGCGAGGCGAGTTCGGACTTCTTCAGGTAAGACCCGGTCGGATTGTTGGGATTGACGACGATGATCGCGCGGGTCCGGGCGGTCACTGCAGCGCGCGCAGAGTCGACGTCGGCGTGCCATGCCCCGTCGTACGCAAGGCGGTAAGGGACCGCGCGAACTGCCTCGAGTCGCGCCAGGTGCTCGAAGAGCGGATAGCTCGGGACGGGGACGAGGATCTCGTCGCCGGGGTCGGCGAGGAGCTTGAAGAGGAACGCGTAAGCCTCGCTCGTGCTGGCCGTGAGGACGATGCGCGATGGGTCTACCGGAGTCCCGTTCGTGGAAAGGTCGCGCGCAACCGCTTCGCGCGCGGAGGCGACTCCGAACGGAGCGGGTTCGTATCGGAGAAAGGGGGCCTCGGCCAATGCCGCGCGAATCGCTTCGCCGTCGTACGGGATTTGGGCCCGCGTGGGATTGGATTCGGTGAGGTCGAGGAGGGGGCGGCCGGCTGCACGCGCGCGAGCAAGAGCGACGGACAGGGGGTTGGGCGAGAGATCGAAGGAGGTGCGGGACGAGAACATGGGGGCGCGAGCCTCGTGGGAGTTTCTACTACTCCGTTTTTCGTGCGTGTTTGCTTAGACGGGGCCTCTTCGGCTCGCTGGCCCGCGACTCGCAAGAGAAACCCGCCGAGGTGATCGTGCAGAGGAATTTCTTTGGGTCGTTGTGTGCAGTCGGCGGAGTGCTCTTGGGGGCGTGTGGGGGAGGAGTCCCGACGACGATGGTCACGAGCGGGAGCGACGCGGACGGCGGCCTCCGAACTTCGGCGGGCCTCTCCGGTTCCCCGTCCGAGGGCGGATTGGCCCAGACGTCGGGAGGGGACGGAGCGCCACCGAGCGAAATGCGCGCGCCGGAGGGCGGGAGCGCTGCGTCGAACGAAATCCCCACGATCGGGAGCTGCCCAGTTTTTCCGGCGGACAGCGCGTGGAACACGCGCGTCGACGACCCTGGGAAGTTCCCCGTGCATGCGCAATCGGCGACCTATCTCGCGAAGATGAGCCCTAGCACCCATTTGCATCCCGACTGGGGCGATTGGTCGACCGACCATTACGGGATTCCGTGGCAGGTCGTGCCCGCCGGTCAGGCGCGGTTGCCGATGACGTTCTCGTACGCGAGCGAGAGCGATCCAGGCCCGTATCCCTTCCCAGCGAACGCGCTCGTCGAAGGCGGCGCCGGCTCGGGGGGCGACATGCATGTACTCGTCATCGACCCGGCGGCGTGCACGCTGTACGAAACGTGGAATAGCTCGTACGTCGCTCCGGGATGGTCCTGCGGGTCGGGGGCGAAGTTCGATCTACGCTCGAACACGCTTCGCCCCGACGGGTGGACCTCGGCCGACGCGGCAGGTTTGCCGATCCTGCCGGGGCTCGTGAAGGTATCCGAAGTCAGGGCGGGCGTCATTGCGCACGCCCTCCGATTCACGATGAGCAGCACGCAGCAGGCGTACATCCATCCGGCCACTCATGCGGCCGGAAAGAGTGACGCGACATTGCCGCCGATGGGTCTCCGGCTTCGACTCAAGGCGACGTTCTCCACGGCTTCGTTCGTCGGCCCCGCAAAGGTCGTCGTCACGGCGCTCCAGCAATACGGGCTGATCCTCGCCGACAACGGAAGCGATTGGTACGTGAGCGGCGACAGTGACGACGCGTGGTCGGCGTGGATGGACGGAATGGTCCAGGCGCTCGACCAGATCCACGGAAGCGATTTTGAAGCGGTAGAAACCGGACCGCTGTCGACCGCGGGACTCTAGCGTTCAGCCTCCTCACAATTTTGCGGGCGGCTTCGAAAAACGGATTTAGTCGCGGCGCCGCGCTCGCTCCGCACGCGTCGCGAACTAAGGTTCATGGGCGCTCATGCGGTGTGCAGTTGTCTTGGCGCTCGGGGATCCGCGTTCGGCGGACGCGAGCACTTGGATCGACGCCGTCGCGTGGCTGCGCCAGGAGCTCTCCGGGCTTGGCTATCGCGTCAGTGTCATCGACGGCGAAGACGTAGAGGGGGACCTCGCCCACGCTCTGGTGGGGGTGACCCCCCAGGACGACGTCTTCGTCCATGTCAGCGGTCGTTTGGCGGATCTCGGCGTGGTCCGCACGGCGGGGGGACGCTGGGTGCGGCTGCAGACCCTCGGCGAGGCGATCGCGGAGCGCGGGGGTCCCAACGTTTCCATCTTCGCGGAGCTCATTCACGAATTCGGTCCGTACGACACGCGAATCGCAAACGATCACGTCGACTCCATCGTGGCGGGGATTGGGGCGCACGCGCGAGGGTATGCGCTCGTTGCCGCGGTGCGTGCGGCGTCCGCGCCCGTCGAAGGGCTCGCGTTGACTCGGCTCTTCCTCGATACGGGCCGCACGACCGGAGAGGGCGGCGCGCTGATTTCGTCCGCCGTGTACGACCGGATTGCAAACATGCCCGAAGGCCGCGCGAGCGCACAACGGTTTACGTTCGTCCGAGGCGCGTCCGAACGACCGGCACCTCCCGTTCGCTCGTTCGCCGCCGATCGTCCGCTCCCGTCGTTCGCGTCCGAGGCCCCTCTTCCGTCCTATTCGTCGGAGCCGCTCCCGTCGTTCGCGTCCGAGGCCCCTCTTCCGTCCTATTCGTCGGAGCCGCTCCCGTCGTTCGCGTCCGTGGGCCTGCCGTCGTTCCCAGCGGGCCCGCCTCTCCCGTCCTTCGGGTACGACGAGCCCCTCCCTTCTTTTGTCTCCGAGACCGACGCCCCCCTTCCGTCCTATTCGTCGGAGCCGCTTCCCTCGTTCGCGTCCGAGGCCCCTCTTCCGTCCTATTCGTCGGAGCCGCTCTCGGTCGCATCCGAGCCGGTGCACCGGCCGTCGTCGGCCGGCGAATCGATCGACGAACAGATCACCCAAGCGACCGAGGCCGGCGACAGCGCGCGCGTGGTGGAACTTCGGCGCGAGCGCCTCCGGGGGTTCGAATCCGGTCGCCTTCGCGTCCGTGAGCTCATCGCCATCGCCCGCATTCTGCAGGTGGAGCTCGCTGACGCCTCGGGCGCCATCGACGCGCTCGAGGAAGCGCGCGCGATCGAACCCCATCGGGTCGGTGTGCTGCAAGCGCTTCGGCGCGGCTACGAGCGGAGGGGCAGCTGGGAGAAGGTCTTCGAAGTGACCGGAACCCTCGCCGATCTCGCCGCGTCGCCGACCGAACGTGCGGAACTGCGCGTCGCGCAAGCTCAAGTGGCGCTCGATCAGCTGCATGATCACGACACGGCACTCGCCCTCCTCGAGAAGGCCCTCGAGAACGACCCGACCCACGAGCGCGCGCTCGCCGTGTTCGATGCGCTCCATGCGCTCCGGCCACGAACGGTCGACGCCCCCGCCGCGACTGGCGGCGCCGACGAGTCGGACTGGGAAAAGACCGAAGGCGCGAGCGGCACGTCGGAGGACGACGACGAAACCGTCGCGTTCGACGTGACCGAGGGCGACCTCCTGAGCACGTTGGCAGACGGCGAGTTGGCTGCGCAAGAGCTGCCCAACGATCCGGTCGACCCGGCCGTCCATGCGACGGCCTTCGCGGAGCATTGGCGAGAAGGGAGGACCGATGCGGCGTTTCTCGCGGCCCTCGCGCTAGAAGAGCTCGGCGCGGCCGATGTCGACCAACAGATTCTCGTCGACCAGTTTCGCTCGGTCGCGCCCATCCGCGCTCGCGGATCGCTGGAGGAGGACGCGTGGAAGCTCCTGCGGGTCACCGGTCCGAGCGACTGCGTCGCCGCGCTGTTCGGAGCCGTCGCACGCGCCGCGGTTGCGATGCGCATCGAAGAGCTCGTCGCGCGAAAGGCGCTGGTCAGTCTCGACCTCGCCACGCGACTTGACGAAAAGAGCACCGCGTCGATCATGCGAAGCTTCCAATGGGCGGCGCGCGTGCTGGGAGTCCCGTGCCCCGCCCTTTACCTCATGGACGAGGTGCCCGGGGACATCGCGGCGGTCTGCGCGGTGGAACCGTCGACCGCCCTGGGGCCGTCGGTGTTGAGCGGTCGGTCGGCCAAAGAGCTCGCGTTTCTCGCCGGACGCCACCTGACCTACTACCGCCCGGAGCATCAGGTGCTCGTCTACTTCCCGACGGGCGAAGACCTCACGCGTCTGCTCGTGGCCACGATCGAAATCGGGGCGCCCGGCACGTTCCCCGCTGGATCCGACAGCTCAGTCGGTCTGCTCGGCGATCGCCTGAGCCGTCATCTCACGGCGGCGGAGCGAACGGCCATCGCTTCCGCGAGCCAAGAGCTCGACGAAAAGGTCGATCTCGGGCGATGGGCGCGGAACATCGAGCTCACCGCCGGCCGCGCGGGGCTGCTCTTGTGCGGCGACCTCGCCACCGCGGCCAGCCTGGTTCGCTCCGAGTCGCGACCATTCGGCGGGCTGACCTCGGACGACCGCCGCCACGACCTCATCTCGTTCGTGGTTTCGGCCGAGCACCGTGAGCTCCGAGATCGTTACGTGCTCTCCGCGGCAGGCAGTGCGGCCCCGCCGCCCGCCGCCGCTCCAGGAAGCCCGATTCCTCAGCGCTTTTCCATTGGCACATAGTCGCGAACGGTCCGACCCGTATAAATCTGCCGGGGGCGGGCGATCTTCGTGTTCGGGTCCTCCACCATCTCCCTCCAGTGCGCGACCCAGCCCGGGAGGCGTCCGAGAGCGAAGAGAACCGTGAACATGTTCGTGGGAAAGCCCATCGCCCGGTAAATGATGCCCGAGTAGAAGTCGACGTTCGGGTAGAGCTTTCGCTCGACGAAGTAGCTGTCTTTGAGCGCCGCCTCTTCCAGCGCCTTCGCGATGTCGAGGAGCGGGTCGGGCTTGCCGAGCTTGGCGAGGACCTTGTCGGCCGCCGCCTTGATGATCTTCGCCCGCGGATCGAAATTCTTGTACACGCGGTGTCCGAAGCCCATCAGCCGAAAATGGCTGCCCTTTTCTTTGGCGAGCTTCACGTATTTGCTCACGTCGTTTCCGTCCGCGTGAATCAGCTCGAGCATCTCGAGCACTTCCTGATTGGCGCCGCCATGAAGCGGCCCCCAGAGCGCGCAGATGCCGGCGCTGATCGACGCGAACAGATTTGCTTTGCTCGAGCCGACGACGCGCACCGTGCTCGTCGAACAGTTCTGCTCGTGATCCGCGTGGAGGATGAGAAGGAGATTCATCACCCGCACGAGCTCAGGATCGAACTCGTACTCCTCGGCCGGGACCGAGAACATCATGTTCAAGAAGTTCTCGCAGTAAGACAGGCTGTTCTTCGGATAGACGAACGGCTGCCCGATCGACTTCTTGTATGCAAACGCAGCGATCGTGCGCACCTTCGAGATCAGCCTCGCGATCGTGATGTCGCGCTGTTGCACGTTGTCGACGTCGAGGGCGTCCGGGTAGTAGCTCGAGAGCGCCGCGACCATCGCCGACAGGATCGCCATCGGGTGCCCCGTCGGCGGGAAGCCTTCGAAGAAGTGCTTCATGTCCTCGTGCAAGAGCGAATGGCGGGTCAGCGTCTCGCTCCAGGTTTGCAGCTGCTTCTCGTCGGGCAAGTCTCCGTAGATGAGCAGGTACGCGGTCTCGACGAACGTCGAGTGCTGCGCCAGCTGCTCGATGGGTATGCCGCGATAGCGGAGGATGCCCTTGTCGCCGTCGATGAACGTGATGGCGCTCTTCGTCGACGCGGTGTTCATGAAGGCCGGGTCGAGCGTCACGTAGCCGGTCTTCGCGCGAAGCTGCGCGACATCGATCGCGTGTTCGTTCTCGGTGCCGACGACGACGGGCACCTCGAGCTCGGCGTCCCCAAGCGAGATTTTCGCCTTTTCGGTCATGGAATCCTCGGCTGTGGCAAACGACGTCGCACTATAAGACAAAACGGTGACTGGCGCAGTGCGTAAACAAACGCGGCCGCGTCGTTCTCTCGGAGCCCTGCCGCACTAACGCCATTTCAGGCGTCGCTCGTCGGACTGCGCCATCGACAGGCGGCGCTGCTCTTGCACGAGGGCTGCGTAGGTCTGCGGGACGCGCACGTCGCGGCCGAGCGCCAGCATGACCCGGAGGGCCGCCTCGGCGTCGTCGCTCGCGCGGTGCGCGTTGTCGTGCGCAATGCCAAGGCGGGACGCGACCTCGCCCAGGGCGCGCGAGCGCTCCCCCTGCTGCAGCTCGCGAGCCCAAACGAGCGGATCCAGCCACTCCACATTCTTCCGCAACGCCGCGGGAAGGTCCTCCTCGGAGAGGCCGGCACGGGCGATCTCGCTGCGAAGGAAAGAACGGTCGAAGGCCGCGTTGTAAGCCGCTGGCACGCATCCGGCGAGCATCGCGACGATCTCGCGAGCGACGACCTCGAACGGAGGAGCGTCTTTGACGTCGTCGTCGGTGATCTTGTGCACCTCCATGGCCTCTTTGGGGATGGGCCTCCCGGGGTTGACCAGCCAGTTCTTGCGCTCGAGGATCTCGCCGCCGCGCGCGATCGCGACGCCGACCTCGACCACGCGGTCCGCGGAGGTGTCGGTCCCCGTCGTCTCCACGTCGACCAGCGCGATCGGCAAATCGCACCACGCGGCGTCCGGCGCGAGCTCTTCGACCAGACCCCGCACCACCGTCCGGAGCAGGTGCGCGATCCCGGCGTAGTGCCGCCCCGTGGGGAAACACCCGCAAGCCTCGAAGGCGACTGCCCTCACGTTGCGATCCCATACCACGCTCCCAGACGGCGAGCGCTCAAGACTGCGTCATCTCGCGGTGACCGCCGCAATTTCACCGTCGACCCAGTCGCCGATGTCGGCTTTGGCGTCGTATTCGCGGCCGTCGATGAAGAGCGTCGGCGTACCTTTGACCCCGAGCGTTTCCGAGAGCTTGCGGTCGGCTTCGATCCGTGTCGTGGCCGGCGCTCCCGCCATGTCGGCGTGAAACCGATCGAGGTCCAGGCCGATGGCCCGCGCGTAGCTCGTGAGGTCGTTCTCTTCGAGATGCTGGCCGTTGGCGAAGAGCTTGTGGTGCATCTCCCAGAACTTGCCCTGCATCTGGGCCGCGATCGCGGCGCGCGCGGCCGCCTCGCCGTGGGCGTGCATCGCGAGCGGGAGAAACTTGTAAACGAAGCGCACTCTGTCCTTGCGCTTCTCCCAGAGCTCGTCGAGTTCGGGGGCGATCTTCTGGCAAAACGGACACTCGAAATCCGCGAACTCCACGATGACGACGGGCGCGTCGTCTACCCCGCGAGACGGCGACCCCTCGAGCGGAATGGCGTGAGCCGAGGCCGGGTCGAAGCGGGCTTTGTAGAGGCTCCGCACCTGCTCGCGCGTCATTCCCTCGCGCACGGCCTTCGCGATCGCCACCGAAGCCGGCGTGCACGCGGCGCACGGGCGCTTCTCGATGACGCATTGGCCGAGCGGCACCGCGACCGTCGAACAGGGTGCCGGAAGCTCCGTGACATAGTCCGAAAACTCGTGTCTCTCTCTCGCGGTAAAGTCGTGCGTGTCGACGCCGGGGACGTCGACGATGGCACTGGCAACGGGCGATCTCGGGCTCGCGTCTGCGCCCCCACAGCTCACCCCTCCCGCACCCGCCAGAGCGAGCAGCAGGAAGAATGCCGGCGACCGCTTCGCCATCCCGCGCCCTCAGTGAGGCTTGGCCGGTGCGGACGCCGCTTCGACCGCCGTGGGTGCCGCGGACGCGGAAGCCGCGGGGGCGACGCCGAGCTCCGCCGCCACGCGATCCTCGAGCGACTCTTCCTGCTCGATGTCGAGCTCGCGGCCGTTCACGTATATCGTCGGTGTCCCCTTGACCTTGAGATCTTCGCCGAGCTTTCGGTCGTTCGCGATTCGGTCTTTGATGACCGCCGATTCCATGTCGGCCTTCCACTTGGGGACGTCGAGCCGGAGCATTCGCGCGTAGCGCTCGAGGTCGGCGTCTTCGAGGTGCTGCTGGCGTTCGAACAGCAGGTGCTCCATTTCCCAGAACTTCCCCTGCGTCCCGGCGGCAAAAGCCGCGCGCGCGGCGGGCTCGCCGCGCGTGTGGAACGCGAGCGTGTAGCTCTTGTAGACGAGGCGCACTTTGCCCGGATGGGCGCTCATCATCGCGTCGATCGTCGGCACGGCACCCGCACAGTGCGGGCACTCGAAGTCGGCGAGTTCGACGACCGTGACCGGGGCGTCGTCGGGGCCCTTCGTCGGCGAGCCGTCGAGCGGGATGGCCTTGGCGGCACTCGGGTCGAACCGGTCCTTGTAGGCGCGCCGTACCTGCTCTTCGGACGCGCCGTTGCGCACCGCCCCCGCGATCCATTTGGCCGCCCGGGTGCAGGCGGTGCATGGACGTCGCTCTTGCACACATTGCGCGATCGGCACCGGCACGTTCGTGCATGGTGCGATCAGTTCGCCGACGAGGGCGCTCCACTCGTGCCGTTCGCGCGGTGTCATCGGGCTGGTGTCGATGCCCGGCAGAACCGTGTCCTTTTGCTCGGTGGCCGCCGGGACGGACGCGGCGGCTTGTGGCCCCGGGCTACTCGCGCTCGAGTCACGGCAGCTCGACCATCCCAAGACGGCGAGCCCGAGGGGCAAGAGGCCAGCGGCCTGGAGGGCGATTCGCAAGGCGCACCTCCATTAGCCCTTTTTCGGCCTAGCTTCCAGTGAGGCGGGGCCCCGGCCTCGCAAGGCTCTCTCGCAGGGCGCGTCGAGCGAAGGTGGCGGGCCCTCCCCGTGCCACCCCGGCCGACCCCGGCCTCAGGGCGACATCGAGGCGATCCACGTGTTCAGGAGCGCGACGTCGTTTTGGTCGACGAGGTGGGTCGCGATGGGGGGCATCTGCACCACGCCGTCTCGCCGGGACACCGTCCAGGAGACGGAGCTGTGGGCCACGTTGCCGGGGGCGATACGCCAGAACCCTCCGGCGTCCAGTCCGTAGGGCGTCAGGATGCTCGGGACCTTGTACGCCGTCGTCCACGTGTCGGTCTCTTGCACGGTCGTCGGGAGGGCGCCGTTGGGGTCGCCGGTGAGCTTCAAGAAAAGACCGTACACGCTCGCCCCCGCGTTCGGATTTCGGTTGTGACACGACGTGCCGCAGTTGGCGTGCAAGAAGGCGAGCGCGCCGAGCGTCGTCGGGTCCGCTCCGGGAATGGTCGGCACCGCGGGGGGCGGGCGCGACAGTGTTTGCAGTTGGACGAGCGCTTGCAAGTTGAGACCGCTCGACTGAGGCATCGAAAGCCCGACCATCTCGAAGCCGAGCACGAAGTCGTTCGCGCCGCCGTGGCATTTCTCGCACGCGCTCACGGGCGGAATTTCGTACGGCAACCCGCGCGCGTTGGGCACGCCCGCGGTGACGCTCGGGGCCGCGCTCTGGTCATCGGACCAGGCGAACGTGGCCCGAAACCAGATCGACGGAGCGTCTTTGCGCAAGAAGCGCGTCTCGATGCGCTGGCCGAGGAGGCGAAACTCCTGCCAGATCTTGGCGCCGACGGGGAACGACCAGTTGTTCGGATCGGTCGTGTCGATCTTTTGTCCAGGCGGTAGCCAGATCCACCGCGACGAATCGGCCCCGTCCGCCCACATCGTGGCGCCGGGCAGATACCCCCGCACGTCGGGAGCGAGCGCGAGCTGCGTCCAGTTCGCGTAGAGTCCGGTGCACGCGAGAGCGACCGGGTCGGTGCCCGCTTCGCAGTTGGGCGGGGGTCGCGCGTCTCCCGAGACGTCATCGCCTGCTCCGGTCGACGAATCATCGTCGCCGCCCCCGTCGTCGGCCGCGTTGCTCGGGATGATCAGGTTGCCACATGCAGGAACCGCGATGGAGCCCAGCGCGGCGGCGGCGAACAACGACTTCGCAACGGTGCGGTGCATGGCACCGCAAAACGTAAAGAGGCGAAGGTCGAAACGTCAGCGGATCGGCGGCTCCGGCCGACCATGCGCCGCGTAGAGGCGGGCCCCGTTCGCGCCGACGAGAGCGCCGAGAAGCGCGCCGACCGCGACGTCGCTCGGGAAGTGAGCTCCCAAGTAGACCCGAGAGGTCGCCACGAGCGCGGCGAGGACGGCGGCGAGCCCCACGGCGATGCCTCGGAGGCAGGGGGATGCCGGCCGGATGGCGGGCAACGCCAGAGCGAGAAAGGCGGCGACGCAGAAGCTGCCGGCCGCGTGGCCGCTCGGGAAGGAAGGATCGTGGGGAGCGCCGATGGGCTGGGGGAGCCCGAGGGCGATCCACGGCCGCACCCGGCCGACCACTCGCTTGAGCACCCAGACGAGGACGGCCTGGACCGCAAGCGCCAGGGCGAGCGATGCGGCGAACCGCCTCGTGCGGGCGTTGCCGATCATCGGAGCGAGCGCCAGCGCCGACCAGCCGCCGCCGAAGAGAGTGAGTGCGATCATGAAAGACCCCCAGGTCCCGTTCGCGCCGCCGTACACGGCGAAAAATGCCTCTCTATCGAAGTCGAACCCGGGCATCGCGCGAAATGGTAGCGCGGCCCCGGGTCGACCGAGTGGCCCTTTCGGGCTGGCCCAGGCTAAAGTCGCCCGCCCTCGCATCCCGGCCGCGCATGGCACGCCCACAGCTCGAACTGGCCGTACGCGATCCCGGCTTCACGCCGAGTGTCCGCGACATGCACGCGCTCGTGGACCTGCTCGGAAACGACGATCTCGTCAAGCACGCCGAGAGAGCCATCGCGCGCGTCGGCGTGCCCGGCCTGCGGGTCTTGCGCGAGCGTTTCGCCTCGGCGGCGGGCCCGGTCCGAGCCCGGGTACTCCGGGCGATCGGGCGGCTGGCCGACGACGCGGCCGCTCGCTCCGTGCTCCTCGCCGCGCTCGAGGACGCCGATCCGAAAACGCGACGCAACGCCGCGATCGCCCTCGGGCACACGCGCGCGCCGGAAATCGAAGACGCGCTCCTGGCCGCGTGGAACAGGGACGGTCGCGTGGAGATGCGCCGATCGATCGCAGCTTCCCTGGGCAAGATCGGCACTGCCCGCTCGCTCGCGCTCCTGCGCGAGGCGTCGCGCGCGGACGACGGCGAGCTCGCGCGCATCTCGGAGCGCGCGGCCATGATGGTGGAAAGGACCGAATCCCGATCGCAGCGCGGGCGGCTCGATGCCGAAAAGGTGCCGAGCGGCCCGGTTCTCATCGAAATCCTCGCGCGACGGGGGCTCGAAGAGATGCTCGCAGACGAGCTGGCGGTCGTTCCCGGCGTGGCCGGCGCAGCCGTGGCCGGCCCGGGCGTCGTGCGCGCCCAGTTGACCGGATCGATGGGGTCTCTCTTCCGGGCCCGTACGATGCTTTCGTTTCGCTTCCCGCTTCCCGCCGTCGAGATCGAGAGCGGCGAGCCCCCGGATGAAGCCATCGCCCGGGCCGTGACGAGCGCTCATGCCGAGCAGGTCTTCTCGACCTGGACCGTAGGCGCGGTCCGATATCGCATCGCGTGGCGAGAAGGTGGGCACAGGCGCGCGGCCTCGTGGCAAACGGCGCGAGCCATCGCGCGGCGCGCACCGGCAATCGTCAACGATCCGACCGCATCGCTCTGGGAGCTCGTCATCGGGTCGATGCCACGCGTCGTCGAGGTCGCGGTCGTGCCGCGCGCGCTCGAAGATCCGCGCTTTGCGTGGCGCCGCCGCGACGTCCCCGCGGCGTCGCACCCGACGATCGCGGCGGCCCTCGCGCGCGTCGCGGGGGCGCGCTCGGGCGATGTCGTGTGGGATCCATTCGTCGGCTCGGGCGCGGAGCTCGTCGAGCGGGCCCTGGCCGGTCCCTATTCGTCGCTGGCGGGTAGCGACATCGACGCGGGCGCCCTGGCGGCGGCACGAGAAAACCTGGGCTCGGCGGGCGTCCCCGCGCGCCTGGAACAGGCCGACGCACTGGTCCACGCGCCGCGCGGCGTGACCTTGATCATTACGAATCCCCCGATGGGCCGTCGCGCCGCGCGCAGCCCCGATCTCGGGGACAACCTCGACCGATTCGTGGCCCATGCCGCGACCGTGCTCGTTCCCGGCGGTCGCCTCGTGTGGATTTCGCCGTCGCCCAAGCGGACGCGGGCGACCGCGGCGCGCGCTGGACTCTCCCTAGACTGGGCGCGGCTCGTCGACATGGGCGGCTTCGAGGGCGAGATGCAGCGGTGGATACGCCGCGAGTAGCTTCGCTGGGCCACGAGAAATAGGGACAGGCCCTCTAGCCCTCGGGTCGCTCGCCGAGCTGCCTGCGCAGAACGGCGCGGAGCGCGTTGTGCTCGAGCGGCTTTTCGATGCGCGGATTCGCGACCGTTTCGAGGAACCGCACCGCGCGCGGCGTGAATGCGCCGCCCGTCATGAATACCATGCGCCGCGCTTGCTCGGCCTCGACTCCCGCGATGGCCTCGTACACTTCCATCCCGCTCATCGTAGGCATCATCAAGTCGCAGAGGATCGCGTCGAAGCGGGCGCCGGCGCGCACTTGCTCGACCGCGCCGAGCGGGTCGCTCGTGACGAGTACGTCGTGCTCGCCGTCCAGCAAACGCTGCACCGCGCGGGCCATCATAGGCTCGTCGTCGATTACGAGGATGCGGCCGCGCTGAGGCGGTTGAACCTCGGGGGGCTTCGCGTCCGGCGCGAGGGCCGTTTGGGCGGCGGCGGGTGGCAGGCTGACTCGGAAGGTCGACCCGCGTCCGGCGCCGCTCTCGACCGCGATGTCGCCGCCTAGTGCTGCGACGACGTTTTGGCAGATGCTGAGGCCCAAGCCGGTCGAGGTTCGCTGCTTGGTAGTGAAAAATGGCTCGAACACGTGGGCAAGGTTCTCAGGGGCGATCCCGTCTCCTGTGTCCGATACCTCCACCACGCACCGGCCGAGCTCGTCGGTCCGCGTGACGACGCGGATGCACTGGCGCTCGACGTCGCCCACTCGAATCGCCTGGGCCGCATTGAGAAGCAGGTTCAGAAATACCTGGCCGAGCCGGCTCTCGCTTCCGCGAACGGAAGGGATGGGACCGTAGTCCTTCACCAGGCGGGCCCTTTCTCTGATCTCGCAATAGGCGAGGTTTATCGACGACTCCAAGACGCGACGCACGTCGACGACATCCCGGCGCTCGTCGTCGGCTCGCGAAAACGTCCTCAGGTCCCGGACGACGAGGCGGGCCCGGTCTCCACCCAGCCTCGCCTCACGGAGCGCGTCGGCGATCGTGGCGGTGTGCGCCCGCGCGCGGGCAAGCCGGGCCGCAAGTTCCATCGCGCCCTCCGCTTCGCCCGCCACGAGCTGAGCCTCGAGCGCAACCAGCTCTTCCAGAGCGAAACCCAGGTTGGCCATCGCGACGCCGAGCGGGTTGTTGAGCTCGTGGACGACCGCCGCGGCGAGCATGCCCATCGATGCCATTCGATCGGCCCAGAGAAGCTGGCCCTCGGTTCTCTTGCGTTCGCTGTCCTCGGCAGTCCCCCCGGTGCGGTGTTCGAATCTCACGACCCGAACAATAGACTGCCGACCGCATCACCGTCTCGTCGCAATTGCGGCGAGCATTCGTCCGCCCCCCGCGCCGTCCCGCCGGAATGAGTGGAAACGTGCGGATTCGTGTTTGGTGCATCCAGGCACGTCCTCGATGTGGGCGTCGGCTACGCCGGCCGCGCGCAGTTGCGCGCGCACCGCCGCGCGGAGGTCGACGTAGACCTTGTCCTCCGCGCCCCATACGACGACGCGCTGCGACCCGCACGATTCCGCGATCTGAGCTCCCACGTCGCGTCCAACCTCGAAGCAACAAGCGCCGATGCAGGGTCCAATCGCCGCGACGAGCGGTCCGCCGGAAAGCGCGTCGACAGCGGCGGGCACTACCTTGGCGACGACTCCGCGCCAGCCCGCGTGAACGGCGGCCACGTCGCCGGTACGCGGATCGGCCAGAAGGAGCGGAACGCAGTCTGCCACACGCACTCCCACCGCGACGGGGCCGGCGGGGAAGGGAGATGAATCCTCCGGCCGCGACCGCGCGACGACGGCGTCGGCTTCGGTCCCTACTGCGGCGGCTGCTTCGACGACGCATCCACCGTGCACTTGTTTGACCTGGACGATGACCGCGTTCGGAAAATGCGCGGCCACGTCTGCATCGGTTGCGCTGCGTGTCGGAAACGCGTGTGCGAACCCCTGGTCGGCGAGGAGCTTCGAAGAGAGAAGGAGCATGGCGACCGGATGATGCCGTGCCGCGACTCGTGGTACCACTCTCCCATTGCACCCATGCGCCCGCAGGATCCGTTCATCGGACGCGACATCCTGAACGGTAGCTTCCAGATCCTGCAGAAGATCGGCTCGGGCGGGATGGGCGCCGTCTACCGCGCGCTCCAGCCCGAGATGAACCGCATGGTGGGGGTGAAGATCCTCCACCCCAAGCTCGCCAGCCGCCAAGACCTCGTGTCGCGCTTCCGTCGAGAAGCGCGGGCGATGAGCCAGCTCTCCCACCCCAACACGGTCAAGGTCTTTCTCTACGGAGAGCTCGACGACGGATCTCTCTACATCATCATGGAGTTCCTGGAGGGCAAGAACCTCAACCAAACGCTCCGCGCCGATGGTCCGTTTTCCGTGGAGCGCGCGCTTCCGATTCTGATCCAGGTCTGCGGCGCGCTCGACGAGGCGCACAGGGCCGGCATCATCCACCGCGACTTGAAGCCCGAGAACATCTTCATCGTTCAATCGGCGGGGGTTCGCGACTATCCGAAAGTGCTCGACTTCGGGCTCGCGAAAGTAGGGGAGCGTCAAATGCGCCCTGGGTCGGTCATCCTCACGCAGGAAGGGATGGTCTTCGGTACGCCCGAATTCATGAGTCCCGAACAGGCGCAAGGCAAGACGCTCACGGCGGCGAGCGACATTTACTCGCTGGCCGTCATCCTTTACGAGGTGCTGACCGGCAAGCTGCCCTTCGACGCGAAGAGCCCGATGGACTACATCCAGCTCCACGTCACCGGCCGCCCCATTCCGCTCAACCAGCGGGTCTCGGGCAGGGTCTTCCCGCCCCTTCTTGAGCAGGTCATCGACCGCGCGCTGGCCAAGCGCCCCGAAGACCGTTTCTCCTCGGCGGCCGATTTCGCGAGCGCCATGCAGCAAGTGCTCGCCGGCGATTCGAAGTTGGCGACGCGGCTGGCCTCTGCGGCGCGCTCCGCCGATGCTCTGGCGCCGGCGTTCGGCTCCCGTCCGACCGAAGCCCCCGCGGCCTTACGCCCGCCCCAGGGAACAGCCGCAATGTCGGCGCCCACGCCGCTGCTCGGCGCCTACGAGCCGCATCCGAAGGCGCCCGAGGCGATACGCTCGCAACGGTTGAACCTCTTGCTGCTCGGAGGAATCGCGATCGGGTTCTTGCTCATCGGCGTCGGCCTGGCGGTCGCCCTCATGCGGTTCGTGATCCGGTGAGTACGCAGTCTTCCTCCCCCGGCGTGGTCCCTCGTCTCGACCCTCTCGCCAGCGTCGAGCCGAAGGTCGCTTCCTTTGCGGCCGAGCTGTCTCGCGGCGGCTTTGCAGGCGAAATTTGCCTGGACTACGCGACGCGCCTGTCGGCCGCGACGGACAACAGCATCTATCAGGTGCTGCCAGCGGCGGTGATCTTTCCGCGCGCCCCGGCGGACGTTGCCCTCGCCCTCCGGCTGATCGACCAGCCGCCTTTCCACGAAGTCGCCTTGACCGCCCGCGGCGGCGGAACGGGCACCAACGGACAGTCTCTGACGAGCGGCGTCGTCATGGATCTTTCACGGCACATGGCGAAGATTCTCGCGCTCGACCTCGAGGCGGGGTTCGTCCGGGTGCAGCCGGGCGTCGTGCTCGACGACCTGAACGCCTTCCTCAAGCCGCACGGGGTCTACTTCGCGGCCAACTTGTCGCCCTCCAATCGAGCGACGCTCGGAGGCATGATCTCGACCGACGCGAGCGGCGAAGGCTCGCGTCTGCACGGCAAGACGAGCCAGCACGTCCTCGACCTCGAAGTGGTCCTTCGCGGAGGCATCGTTCACCGGACGGCGCGCGTCGGCGGCGCCGATCTCGACGCTCTCTCTGCTCAGCCCGGACTCGTCGCGCAAGCGCACAAACTCGCGCGCGAGATCGCTTCGGTGCGCCGCGAGGAAATCGCCCGCGTCTTTCCGAAGCTTCGCCGGTTCATGACGGGCTACAACCTCGCGCACATGGCGGCGCCGGACGGATCGAGCGTCGACCTCGCGCAGCTCGTGGCGGGGAGCGAAGGCTCGCTCGGCGTGGTCACCGAGGCGCGCCTGCGTCTCACGCACTTCGAGCGCCATCGAGCACTCCTCGTGCTGCGCTATCCGAGCTTCGACGCCGCGCTCGCGAGCGCCGAGTGGCTGGTGGCGACCGATCCCGGATCCGTCGAGGCGATCGACGAGACGGTGCTCACGCTCGCCAAGGGCGACGTCATCTACGACGAAGTACGGACCTTTCTGCTCGACTCCGGCGCCGAGACGACGCGCGCCATCAATCTCGTCGAGTACAGCGGTGACGACGAAGCCGGCGTGCGGGCAAAGGTCGACGCCCTCTTCGCCGAGATCGCCAAGCGCCGCGGGACGCTGGGGGCACCGCACGGCCACGCGCTGACCTGGAAGCCGAACGAGCGCGCGAGCCTCTGGAACCTGCGCAAGAAGGGCGTCGGTCTCCTCGGCAACACACCCGGATCGCGCAAGCCGGTGCCGTTCGTGGAAGACACGGTCGTCCCCCCCGAGCACCTCCAGGCGTACGTGCGCGAGTTTCGGGCTCTCCTCGACGCCGAGGGCCTTCGCTACGGCATGTTCGGGCACGTCGACGTCGGGTGTCTGCACGTCCGGCCGGCGCTCGATCTGAAAGACCCCGACGACGAGGCGCGCGTACGGCGGATCACGGACGCGGTGACCGAGCTCGTCACGCGGTACGGGGGGCTGCTTTGGGGCGAGCACGGAAAAGGGTTTCGCTCCGAGCTCGTTCCGCATCACTTCGGCCCGGTGCTCTACCCCGATCTCCAGCGCATCAAGGCCCTGTTCGACCCGAGAAACCAGCTCAATCCCGGCAAGATCGCCACTCCTGCGGGCAGTCGCCACTTGCTCGTTCGAATCGACGAACCTCCGACGCGCGGGTCGCTCGACCGGCAGATCGCCGGCCCCGACCAGGAGGCGCTCGGCGCCGTCCTCGCGTGCAACGGCAACGGGCAGTGCTTCGACACCAGCAGCGACACGGTGATGTGCCCGTCGTCGAAGATCACCCGCGACCGCATTCACTCGCCGAAGGGCCGCGCGACGCTCATGCGCGAATGGTTGCGTCTCTTGGCGGGAACCGGCCTCGTGGCAACCCAGGCGCTGCGCGACTCCACGAGCCTTCCGTGGATCGTCCGGCTCTGGAATCGACTCTTCCATCGAGCGCGATCTCGCGATTTTTCCCATCAGGTGTACGACGGGATGTCGGGATGCCTCGCTTGCAAAGCGTGTGCGACGCAGTGCCCCGTGCGCGTCGACGTGCCCGATTTCCGCGCGCAATTCCTGGAGCTCTACCACCGCCGCTACGCGCGCCCCATCGGCGACTACGCCACGGCGCTCCTCGAGCGGATGCTCCCGTTCTTGGCGAGCTCTCCGCGCCTGGCCAACGCGCTGATGGGCAACGCGCTCGGCCGCTGGCTGACCGCTCGCGTCGCCGGCATCACCGACGCGCCGCTCCTCGACCCGAAGCCGGCGGCCAAACGCCTTGCGGAACACGCCATCCCGATCGCAACGATCGCGGACCTAGAGAAGCTATCGAAGGACGCGCGAGTCGTCGTGGTTCTCCAGGACGCCTTCACGACGTTCTACGAGCCCGGCGTCCTCGAAGCTTCGTGCTTGCTCCTACGGGCCCTCGGGTTTCAGCCCCATGTTCTTCCGTACTTCGAGAACGGCAAAGCCTTGCACATCAAAGGCTTTCTTCACGCCTTCGGCCGGGTGGTGGCTCGCAACACCGAGCTTCTGCGTCGCGTCGCGTCGCTCGGCTTCCCCCTCGTCGGAATCGAGCCCGCCGTTGTCCTCACGTACCGCGACGAATATCCGAAGGAGCTCGGGGGTGACGCCGGCTTCCGTGTATGGCTTCTCCAGGAGTGGCTCGTCGAGCAGCGCCTGACGACCAAGGTAGCCGCCGGGAGCGCGCAGGGGTTCCGCCTTCTTTCGCACTGCACGGAGCAGGCGCTCGTCACCAAGGCGCCGGCGCAATGGGCAAAGGTCTTCGGGTTGCTCGGCGTGCCGCTCGAAATCGTGAAAGCCGGTTGCTGCGGAATGTGCGGCGTGTACGGGCACGAGATAAGCCACAGGAAAGACTCCCTCGGAATCTTCGAGCTGTCGTGGAAGGGCAAGATCGACCCCGAGCGGGACCGCGTGCGCGTGCTCGCCACCGGGCACTCGTGCCGAAGTCAGGTCGAGCGGGCGCTCGGCTTCACGCCGCTCCATCCCGCCCAGGCGCTCCTGTCGTTGTTGTAGCCTTACGGAGGGGCCGAATCGTAGGCTTTCAGTTTCCCCAATTCAAATACGTGTGGATATAGAACGTTTGCGACGGCAAGCGCGCTGCGCCCTCGAGTTCGCCCTCGAATACGACATCGTAGCTCGATTGCCGATTTGCCTTCAGCACGAGCGATCCACGCAGTCGGTCGCCCACATGGACGAACGGGGGATGCGCGAAAAGAAAGCGCAATTGACTCCAGTGGGTCCGCGGTTGGTCGGGCGCGGTCGAAAGCACGACGCGCCGATCGGTGCCTTCGAACGCCACGTCGAACCAGCCCGCGATGCCGTGCAAAGGCCCCAGGTGCGTGGCGATGAATTCGAACGGCAGTCGGATTTCGGCCAGGTCGCCCAGACTCATCTTTGCGAAGTCGAACGGATAGACCGCGGGGCTCGCCATGAGGTCCTGCGGGTTGACCGGCCCGAGTACGGGCATTGCGAAGAGTTCGACTGCCGCGACTTCGGCCATCGTCGACAAATCGACGCCGAAGAAATCGGTTTGCTCCCAGAACGCTGCCGCGTGCGTTCGCGAATCGTAGAGGGGCTGGTCGATGAAAGGCGCCAGCCACAGGCGCGCGGTCCCCGGGAAGAGCTTGCCGCCGGGGGCGAGAAATCGATCGCGTGCCAGGAGGAAGGCCTCGACCATGCGCTCGTGAAATAGAAAGAAGCCCCAAGGCTCCGAAATCACGATATCCACTTTGCTCGCGAGCGATATTTCGGAGAGACTCCCGCGGACGATCTCGATGCGATCCGACAGGCCGACCCCCTCGATGAGGCGCCGTGCATGCTCGGCCATGTGCGTGCCTTCGACGGCGTAGACCTTGCGCGCTCCCGCCTGCGCGGCGAAGATCGACAGGATGCCGGTGCCCGCGCCCACGTCGAGTACCGTCCTTCCCGAGAAGTCGCTCCGATTGGCCGTAATCCCCGTCCGGTAGAGACCCGTCCGCTGGGCGTCTTCGAGCATGTTTTGTTGACTGGCCAGGAACCCGTAGTGCACCGAGTGCGCCGCTGCCCACTCGGGATCGATCGGGGGAAGCACCGCGGCCGCCGGCGCGCTCAGCGCGCTCCCTTCGAGAGTTGCTGGCAAATGTCAATGGGGCTCCCTGGGGATGGCTTCCCGTCGCCGTTCAGGTCGGCGGCCACCGTCGCACAGCCCTTTCTCGAGGGATCGAACGTCCACGCCTGATCCGACCGCCCGTCGCCGTTCGAGTCGTGCGCACGCTTCACGAGATTGCCATTTTCATCCATTACGTCCCACGTGTCGATGACCCCGTCGTGGTTCATGTCCTCGCCGTAGCAGCGCTCGCGGCCCTTGACCGACACGCGAACTTCGTCGAGCTTCCCGTCGCCGTTGCGATCGTACCCGCGAGCCTCCCCCACGTAGCAGGGCTGATAGTCCGCCGGCGGCGGAAGGCCGAGGCCCTCGGGCGGTCGCTCCATGCTGATCACCTGGAAGCGCACGCCCTCCCCCGCGGCGCACGCAGCGAAGAGAAGACAGAGCGGAATGGCGAGGACTCGCATGCCTCGATTGTAACCATAGC
>Ga0265316_10000597_pt1 | contig 40269 bp, 30 predicted proteins | sample 4522metaG_FD_202092 | JGI IMG/M metagenome (GOLD analysis project Ga0265316, IMG submission 202092) | Rhizosphere microbial communities from Carex aquatilis grown in University of Washington, Seatle, WA, United States - 4-5-22 metaG | ecosystem: Host-associated > Plants > Roots > Rhizosphere >... | reverse complement strand
GCTTTTTTTTGATGTTTTCATAAAATAAAAAAAGTTAACTGAAACATCTTTCAATTAACTTCTTTCTATCTTATTTGCGATATGGTATTCAAGAAATTTTACCAACTATTTTTGGCATCTATATCTTAATTAAAATAATGCTTAAATTATAACTATCTAAACGGTCTTTAAATGATCCTTGAGATCTGTAAATAATTGAAAAAATTCATTGTTTTATTTACAAATAAGCCTTATTAAGGTTGAAGTGATAAATTAAATAAATGTAATTATTTTCTTTTCAAATATTCATGAACACTTTTAGCCATTTTTCTGCCTTCGGCAATAGCATGCACTACAAGTGAAGGACCTCGCACAGCATCACCCGCAGCAAATACTTTAGCCAGTGTAGTCGATTTTGAGCCGTCAGCTTTGATATTACCACGTTGATCAAATTCAACATTTAACTCATTTAATAAACCTTCATGAACAGGATGAACAAATCCCATTGCAAGTAAAACCAGATCAGCATTGAAAATTCTTTTACTTCCCGGAATTTCAATCAGAACCTGTTTCCCACTTGGATCCCTGTCCCATTTCACTTCAATCAACTCAACATGTTTAACATTTCCGTTGTCACCAATAAATCTTTTAGCAGACAAACTCCATTTACGTTCACACCCCTCTTCGTGTGATGAAGTAGTCTTGAGGGTTGTAGGCCAATATGGCCAGGGATTATTAGGATCGCGTTTAACAGTTGGTTTTGGTAAAATCTCAATCTGGGTAACACTTTTTGCCCTTTGGCGATTTGATGTTCCAACGCAATCTGAACCTGTGTCACCTCCTCCTATAACCAAAACGTTTTTATCTTTAGCAAGAATTCGGGCTTTATCTATAAATCTGTTACCTCTAAGCACTCTGTTTTGCTGTGTAAGAAAATCCATTGCAAAATGAATACCATTTAAGTCTCTTCCAGGAATTTCCAAATCACGAGGTTTCATTGCACCTATAGAAATACAAATAGCATCGAATTTCTTTATCAGATCCTTACCTTTTACATCAACGCCTACATGAGTTTTTGTTTTTATAATTAACCCTTCAGCTATCAGAATCTCTAAGCGTCGATCAATAACACTTTTACTTAATTTGAAATCAGGTATACCGAATCGTAATAAACCTCCAATTGCTTCATCTTTTTCAAAAAGGGTAACAGTATGTCCCCATTTGTTAAGTAAGTCTGCGCATGCCATACCGGCAGGACCAGAGCCAATTACAGCGACATTTTTACCTGTACGGAATTTCGGAGGATTTGGTTTAATAAAGCCTAGGTTAAAAGCTTTTTCAATAGTTGCACATTCGTTTTCGCGAATTGTTACCGGTTCCTCATTAATTGCCAAAACACAGCCCTTTTCGCAAGGTGCAGGACATATTCTACCTGTGAATTCTGGAAAATTATTAGTCATTTGAAGAACATCTATTGCTTCTTTCCAATTACCTTTATAGAGTGCATCCTGAAATTCAGGCATTGTATTGCTAATCGGACAGGCCCATTGACAGAAAGGAATACCACAATCCATGCATCGGGAAGCCTGAAGCTGCCTATCAGCATCATTTAATTTTTGCTCAACTTCACTAAAATCTTCCGTACGTTCATGTATTGCCCTGTTTCCTGCATCCACGCGTGGCACTGTTAAAAATCCCTTTGGATTACCCATGTTTAATAATTTTAGACCCTCCCATCCTCCTTAAAGGGGAGGAGCGAAGAGTATGTTTTTTATTTATTTAATTGCACAATGCATCATTTCATAAATTTATCCCAGCTTAACTAAATTCTTCCCCCTCGGGGAAGCTAGAGGCTTTTTTAATAATGTCTTTGAGGTTCATCTTCAGTTGTGGCAATTTTATCCTGCAAAGCTCGAAGCTTAAATTCCTGCAAAACTTTCTTATATTCAAATGGTATTACCTTTATAAATTTTGGAAGAAATTCATCCCAGTTGGTTAGAATTTTTTCTGCAACAGAACTATTTGTATAATAAAGATGATTGCTGATAAGATGTTGTACTTCCTTAATGTCTTCAATACTTTCTAAAGTTGAAAGTTCAACAAGTCCTTTATTACAGAAATAGTCAAAATTACCATCAATATCAAAAATATAAGCTATACCTCCGCTCATACCTGCAGCAAAATTTCTTCCTGTTTTACCAAGTATAACAGCACTGCCGCCAGTCATATATTCACATCCATGGTCACCAACGCCTTCAACAACTGCCACAGCACCTGAATTCCTGACACAAAATCGTCCGCCAGCAATTCCACGAATATAAACTTCTCCGCTAGTTGCTCCGTAAAGGAGTGTATTGCCAACTATAATGTTTTCTTCAGGTTTGAAAGTTACTCCAGCGGGAGGAACAACTATAATTTTTCCACCACTTAAACCTTTGCCCATATAATCGTTTGATTCCCCTTCCAGCCGAAAAGTTATTCCTTTAGAAAGAAAAGCGCCGAAACTTTGGCCAGCAGAGCCAAAAAATCGTGCGTTAATAGTGTCTTCTGGTAGTCCATTATCGCCATAAATTTTTGCAATTTCACCTGAAAGCATTGCACCAACCGTTCTGTCAACATTAGTAATAGGTTTAGCAATCCATACTTTTTCAGTACTTTTAATAGCCGAATTGGCCATTTTTATCAATTCAAAATCCATTTGATTTTCAATATCATGATGCTGGGCAGTTGTCCAATGCAAAGCATGACTTTTAGCTTCCTCAGGTACATAAATAATTTTGGAGATATCGACTTTTTTTGCTTTCCAATGATCAGGAAAATTCCTGGAAGTAAGAAGATCTGCACGGCCAACAAGATCAACAAATTTTGTAATTCCTATTTCGGCCATTATTTCACGAATTTCAGTAGCTAAGAAATTGAAATAGTTAATTACATATTCCGACTTACCAACGAATCGCTTTCTAAGTTGCTCATCTTGCGTCGCCACACCAACGGGACATGTATTCAAGTGACATTTTCTCATCATAACACAACCCAAAACTATCAAAGCAGCAGTAGCTATACCAAATTCTTCAGCCCCAAGCATAGCAGCTATAACTACATCCCGGCCGGTTTTTAATTGGCCATCCGTTTGTAATCTTACTCTACCACGAAGATTATTCATAACCAATGTCTGATGTGCTTCCGAAATACCCATCTCCATGGGTAATCCAGCGTGCTTTATCGAACTAACAGGTGATGCGCCAGTCCCTCCTTCACAACCACTTATTGTAATAATATCTGCTTTTGCCTTTGCCACACCAGCAGCAATTGTGCCAACGCCACTTTCAGAAACCAATTTAACACTTACTTTGGCTTTAGGATTTACACATTTAAGGTCATAAATTAATTGTTTTAAATCCTCAATTGAATATATATCGTGGTGCGGAGGAGGTGAAATAAGAGTTATTCCCGGTGTAGAGTGACGCAATTTGGCAATAATATTATTTACCTTGAGGCCAGGTAATTGACCACCTTCACCTGGTTTTGCGCCTTGAGCAATTTTTATTTGAAGTTCATCCGCATTTAATAAATAATTGGCAGTAACTCCAAATCGTGCAGAAGCAACCTGCTTGATAGCGCTTCGAAGACTTGATCCGTCTGGTTGAATTTTAAACCTTTCACTATCCTCTCCTCCTTCACCAGTGTTTGATTTTCCACCAATCCTATTCATGGCTTTTGCAAGGGCTTCATGAGCTTCTTTGCTGATGGAACCAAAGCTCATTGCACCAGTCATAAAACGCTTTGTAATCTCTGATACTGGTTCAACATTTTCTATTGGAATCGGATTCTTTTTATAATCAAAGAAACCACGTAAATAAATAGGTAATTGATTATGCTTGTTTACATAATCGGTGAATTCTTTGAATTTCGAATAATTATTAGTTCTTGTTGCCCATTGCAATAAACCAATTGCTTCCGGATCCCAGGCATGTTCTTCTCCATCCTGGCGATATTGGTAAAATCCAAAGGTTTTTAATTGTCCATTCAATCCTTCAACAAAGTACTGATGATGTGGCATAGAAGTTTCGATTTGAATTTCTTCAAAACCTATACCTCCAATTTGTGAAGATGTTCCTGTAAAGTATTTATCAATTACCTCAATGCCTATTCCGACAGCTTCAAAAATTTGTGCACCATGATAACTTCTAAGAGTTGAAATACCCATTTTGGACAATATCTTAAGTAACCCAGCATCAATAGCTTTGATATAAAGTTCACGAGTCTTGACATAGTCATTTTTTATTTTCCCTCTTTGGCACAGATCACTCAATACCGCATAAGCACCGTAAGGATTAATAATACTTGCTCCATAACCCAAAAGACAAGCAAAATGATGTACTTCACGTGGTTCTGCTGTTTCCAAAACCAATCCAACCTGCATGCGTTTTTTTGCATTTATCAGATGATGATGAACTGCTGAAGTTGCCAATAAAGAAGGAATTGGCGCAAATTCTTTATTAATACCCCGATCGCTTAAAATGATATAATTAATTTCGTCATCAACTGCTTTTTCTGCATTTATGCAGAGTTCTTCCAATGCTTTCTCCAATGAATTTTTTTCTTTATTTACAGGAAAAAGCATTGGTAATGTGCGATGTCGGAAGCCATCTTCTTTTAAGTTTTTGAGTTTTGCCAAATCGGTATTTGTCACAATAGGTGTTGTAAACCTGATAGATTTGCAGTGTGTAGGTGAATCTATTAAAACATTTTTTGAAACTGAGCCGATATAATTAGCCAACGACATAACCAAGCCCTCACGAATTGGGTCAATTGGAGGATTTGTTACCTGGGCAAACAACTGACGGAAATAATTAAACAGTCTGTAAGGTTTTTGAGAAAGAACTGCCAATGGAGTATCATTACCCATTGAGCTAGTTGGTTCATAACCATCCCTGGCCATGGGTATCATGACATCTTCAATATCTTCCTTATTATAACCAAAAACCTTTATATATTTTGGAAGTTCTTCTCCCAATTCTGAGGGAATCCTTTCCTTAACTACAATAGAAGATAATTCTTTTCGGCTTTCTTTTAACCACTGTTGATATGGGTTCATTTTAGCCAGTTGCGCTTTAAGCTCATTGTTTGGAACAATTATACCTAATTTTGTATCAACTAAAAGAATTTTGCCCGGTTGTTGACGACCCTTTTCTTTAATTCGTTCGGGAGGAAAAATTTGGACACCTGCTTCAGAACCCATTACTATCAAATCATCCTTAGTTATTACATAGCGTGAAGGACGTAATCCGTTTCTATCAAGAGTGCCACCAACAAATCTTCCATCACAAAAAACTATTGAGGCTGGTCCATCCCAGGGTTCCATCACGGGTGAATAAAATTCGTAAAATGCTTTTAAGCTATCGGGAATAGGGTTCTTATCATTCCATGATTCGGGAATAAGCATTGCCAAAGCATGTGGTAAACTACGTCCGGTGAGGTGAAGAAATTCCAATGCATTATCAAGAGATGCAGAATCGCTTTTGCCAGGTTCAATAATAGGAAATAACTTTTGCAAATCGGCGCCAAAAATATCAGTTTTTAGCAGTCCTTCTCTTGCCTTCATCCAGTTTCTATTTCCTTTTATGGTATTAATTTCACCGTTATGCGAGAGGTAACGAAAAGGTTGTGCCAAATCCCATGTTGGAAAAGTATTGGTACTAAATCTGGAATGTACCATAGAGATAGCACTATTCATTGATGAATCGCTTAAGTCAGGAAAATATTCCAGAAGTTGAATCGGGGTGAGCATTCCTTTATAAATCATAACCTTTGTTGAAAGGCTTGGAAAGTAAAATGCTTCCTTATTTTTGATATCTGAATTTCGGATTGCATTTTCTGTAACTTTCCGTATTATATAAAGTTTCCGTTCAAATTCATCCTGTTCACAGCTACCACCTAAGAATACCTGTTTCATGGCAGGTTCGTTACTTAAAGCAATCTCACCAAGACAAGAACTATTCACCGGCAATTCACGATAGCAAATAATAGTTAAACCTTCACGAATCACAATTTCTTCAAAAGATTTCAGACACTTATCTGCTTCTTTTTTTTGTTTTGGAAGAAATACAATTCCTGCTCCATATAATCCTTCTGAAGGCAATTTTAATCCTTTAGAAATAAAAAAATCATGTGGCATTTGTATCAAAATCCCTGCACCATCTCCTGAAATATTATCTGCACTCTCTGCTCCTCTGTGTGTCATGTTTATGAGCACTTCCAATCCACGATGAACTATTTCATGAGATTTTTGTCCTTTTATATGTGCAACAAATCCAATACCGCATGCGTCATGTTCATTTTCGGGATTATACATCCCTTGTTCTTTAGGTAATCCTTTTCGCATTTTTTTTAAAATTTAGACTCTCTGTAGCCTCTATTTATTAAAAGAATAATGAATCACGACCGTCAATGTTCAACATTATTCTATATTTGTTCTTTATATTAAACTTTACCTTCAAATCAACAAATCCTGTTTATCTGTCTATTTTCAGTCCTTATAGATTGGGTCAGTTTTAGATATCTAACTTTTTTAAAACAAACCAGCCGTTCTTTTGTGTGAGAACGGCTGGGTTTTTGTTTTAGTATCTATATAATTCTACCATTCTCACAATGGATGTAAGTCAATTTTATTATTCCTCATCACTCTATGGTTTACTTTAACCATTATTATTACATTTTCGATGCAAAGATAATTCATTTCTAAATAAATTAAACAAAACAGAATAATTATTTAGAAAAACAAAACTTAATAAATAATATTTCTATGAAATTAAATATTCAGAAAATTTATCATTAATTTTTAATTGCGTGGCAAATTCAGGTACGCAACTTTAATGGAAAATTAAAAGTAAGAAGCAATTTATTAATTGTAGAATGGGTCAGATCATATTAAAAATAAAGTAATGGAAATAGAGCTATTAAATTCTGTGATCTTCCCGGATTATAGTTCTACTGCCGCCATTCAGGCTTTTGCTCCAATCCTTTAAGGGATGTATTTTCTTTATTTTATCCAGTTCTCCAATGTCTTTTAGTCTTTTGTAAATAAGTTGCCAAGCGCAAGGCTGATTTACCTTGATTTCACATCTGTCTTCACGTGATCCACCACAAGGACCATTTAGCATGTGTTTTGCACACCTGGTAATTGGGCAAATTCCACCAAAATCTGAAAGAAGACATTCACCGCATTGTGCACATTTTTCAGTCCATACGCCCCTGGATTCCAAAATACCCAGAAAAGCAGTGTCTAGACCCGCATATACAGGTATGTTTGGGTAACGCTCAGCAATAGCCTGGACACCAGCTCCACATCCCAAAGAAAGAATTGCATCATTTTTTTTAATTTCTTCTACTGCTCCTTCAATAAATACATTATCACATTGGCGTTCAATAGTTAGTTCATTTATTTTTACTTTGGTTCCTGCCTTTTTAGCTGCAATACGCAAAGCGGAAGATATTATAGAAACTTCACGTTCGCCTCCGGCCAAACAAACCGTAACACAAGTACCACATCCCAGAACAATTACATTTTCATGTTCCTTAATAATATTATGAATTTCCGGAATTGATTTTCTTTGAGCAACTATCATATTTTTATCTCCTTATTAAATTACAGCTTTAAATTAAAAATGGGATTTGAGCTTTAGGCCCAGAGATTTAGAATGCTATAAAAAGTGCAAACTTAAATCTAATACCCAATACCTATTTTTTTATTCACAGGACTTGGCCCTAATTGTTTTACCATACTTATCATTAAATTTATAGCATCCACAAGGTTTTTAGCCATAGCTGCAGAATTATTGATCATTTGCAGACGCTCCTTTTCTAAGCCGCATTCTTCCAAAATTTTTTGAATGCTTTTTACTCTTTTTTTTGCAAATAAATTTCCTTCAATAAAATGACAACCTCCTTCAAGGCAACCTGCTACAAGCACCCCATCTGCTCCATTCTCGAAAGCTTTCATATAATATTCTACTTCCAGTCGTCCGGTGCAAGGTGTTCTGATAATCCGGACATTTGGAGGATATTGGAGACGCATTGATCCAGCCAGATCCGCAGAAGCATAAGCACAATAATGACAGCAGAAAGCTACAATTTTAGGTTCAAAATTTTTTTCGTCCATTTACATTTATTTTCTTAAACCACTTAAATACTATGAAACACTTTCTTCCATATTAAATAATTTATCAATCATCACTTTAAAATGGTTTGATTTAAAGTGATTAAGTTGAATAGCTCTTGCAGGGCATTCAGAAGCACAAATACCACAACCCATGCATTTTGCCCTTTCAATTTCTGCTTTATGATCATAATTGCAATAGGGAGCTCCATAAGGACATGCTTTTACACAGGTCATGCATGAAATGCATTTATTCTGATCAACATTTGAAACCTGTGCGCTGACTTCCAGATAGGTTTTGGAAAGGATTGTTGCGGCTCTGGCAGCAGCCGCTTTGGCCTGTGAAATATTTTCGTCAAGCATCTTAGGTGAATGAGACAAGCCGCATAAAAATAATCCTTCCGTTGCAAAATCAACAGGCCTCAATTTCATATGTGCTTCAACATAAAATCCGCTTGCATTCAGAGGTACTTTAAGCATATTTGAAATGGCCTTATTATCTTCATTTGAATTAATTCCTGTGCTAAGAACCAGATTATCTCCTTCTATAATCATTGGTTCATGGTAATCGGGACTTTCAAGTTTAACTGCATTAAAAACGCCATTAATATCTGTTATTTCCGGTAAATTATCCTCATTATATCTGATAAAAATTATGCCAGCTTCCCTAGCTTTTTTATAGTATACTTCCCTGAAACCATATGTTCTCAAATCTCTATAGAGAACATAAACTGTTGCAGTGGGATCAGTATGCTTGATTTTCAAAGCATTTTTAACAGCCATGGAACAACAAATCCTGCTGCAATATGGCTTTTCAACATTTCTTGATCCAACACATTGTATCATCACAAATGTTTGTCCTAAGTTTTCCAGTTTCTTTTTACTTAAAATTGTTTCCAATTCAAGCTGGGTAAGAACATTTTTTATGGTTCCATAACCATATTCTTTGGTCGTTGCAGGGACCGCTCCTGTTGCAATAATTATGGCACCATATATTAATTCTTTGGCTTTATTTTCTTTAAGCATTTTAATCTTAAATTCACCTATGTGGCCACCAACATTTGTGATTTCAGTATTTAAATAACAGTCGATATTTCTGTGGGTATTTACTTTTTCAATTAATTCTGTTTTGAATTTATCAAGGCTTACATTTTCTAAAGTGCTATTAACAAGAGCTAAATTCCCTCCCAATTCACCCGATTTCTCAATGAGATCAACGTCATAGCCTTGTTCAGCAAGCGATAAGGCTGCAGTCATTCCGCTTACTCCACCACCAATAACAAGCCCATTCTGATGTATAGGTATTCTTTCACCCTCAAGAGGTAATAGATTATATGAGCGGGAAATTGACATTTTAACCAGGTCTATAGCTTTTATTGTTGCTTTTTCAGGTTCGTGTGAATGCACCCACGAACATTGATCCCGAATATTTGCCAACTCAAACAGATAGGGGTTTATTCCTGCTTCGCGTAATGTCTCACGAAAAATTGGCTCATGTGTTCTTGGGGTACACGATGCGACCACAATTCTATTTAATCTGTTTTTTACAATTTGCTCTTTAATGTTTGATAAACTGGCATCAGCACAAGTATACATTGTATGAGAAGCAAGGACTACGCCGGGTTCATTTTTTATTGATTCAGTTACTTTTTCTACATCTATTGTTCCAGCAATATTAATTCCACAATGACATATAAATACACCTATCCGAGGCTTTTCATCAGTTACATCATGTTCTGGCGGATACTCTTTTGAAACAATCAAAGTATTTTTTGCAGATGAAAGTAATTCCATTGCCATTGAAGCAGCTGCACTTGATTGCATTACGGTTTCAGGAATGTCTTTTGGTTCCTGAAATGCACCTCCGACAAATACACCCGGTTTTGATGTAATCAGCGGATATAGTCTGTCAGTTTTACAAAAACCATACTCATTAGTACTAATTCCTAACTTCTGAATAGATTGTGTAACTGTAGCTTTTGGATCTAGTCCAACTGCTAGGACTACCAGGTCAAATTTTTTTTCCGTATACCCTTTGGCTGGATCGTTAAAACCAAGCCTTAAATCATTTGTTAGAGGCATTTGTATAATGCGAGAAGGAATACTTTTTATGTAATTTATGTTATTCATAGCCCTGGCACGTTCGTAATATTGATCAAAGTCTTTGCCATGGGCTCTTATGTCCATATTAAAAATAGTAGCATCTAAACCTTCAAGATGCTCTGAAGCTATCATGGCTTGTTTAGTAGTGGCCATACAGCAAATTGATGAACAATAGTCATTTCCACATTTTGAATCTCGCGAACCAACGCATTGTATCCATGCAATTCGTTTTGCAGGATTGCCATCATCTCTACGTATAACATGACCAGAATATGGTCCTGCAGCTGAGAGCATACGTTCAAATTGAACACTTGTAATTACATTCGAATAACGATTAAAGCCATATTCACCTTTTGCTTCAGGATTAAATTCTTCTATACCAGGAGTAAGGACAATAGCTCCAACTTCGAGTTCGATAATTTGTTCCTTCATATTGTGGTCAATAGCCTTTTTCTCGCATGCTGTAACACATTCCATGCACTCAGAACATTGGGCACAATTAAGGCATCTTTCTGCTTCAGCTATTGCTTCTTCGACAGAAAATGATGCTTCAATTTCATTAAAATTATTTTTTCTCTTTTCTGCTAAAAGCTCAATTGCTTCAGCACGAGCTTTTTTAGTTATATTTTTAGTTGATGGGAGAAGTTCTTCAGGAACGGGTTTTATAGTGCTTTCAAATCGATTTGAAAATATGTCATCACCATTTAAATAACGACAAATTGATTCTGCAGCACGTTTTCCGGCAGCAACTGCGTCAATTACACTTCCTGGGCCGGCAGCATTATCTCCGCCTGCAAAAATGCCTTTTACTGAAGTTTCCTGAGTAACAGGATCCGATTTGAAACATCCTCTTGCAATATCAATACCTATATGTTTTGTTAGTTCTGCATCAACCATTTGACCTATAGCAACTATCACTTGATCACTATTTTTTAAAATAGTATCATTGTCATCATAGGACGGATTGAATTTACCTTTATTGTCAAATACGCTTATGCATTTTCTAAGTTCAATACCAGTCACTTCTCCATTACCAATTATCTTCTTTGGTCCCCAACCATTTCTAATTACAATTCCTTCTTCCAGAGTGGAATGAATTTCGTCTTTGTAGGCGGGCATTTCATGCCGTTTCTCGAGCGAAATCAGTTCCACATTTTTTGCTCCAAGTCGAAGTGCTGTCCTTGCAACATCAACTGCAACATTACCACCACCAATTACAATTACATTTTCTTTTAATTTGGGTTTGCTCTCAGAGCTTCCTGCTTGCCTTAAAAACTCGACTCCATAAAGAACACCCTTTTTATCTTCACCCTCAACGCCGAGTTTTCTACTCACATGTGCACCAGCGCTGATATATACAGCATCAAATTCTTTTTTAAGCTCAATTATTGTTTTATCTTTTCCAATAAAGCAGTTTAATACAATTTTGACTCCTTTTCTTCTGATAAGATCAATTTCATGGTCGAGTATATTCTTGGGAAGTCTGTATTGTGGAATGCCCCAATAAAGCATTCCGCCTGCAGCGTCCCTTGCTTCAAAAATTGTTACAGCAAATCCTTTATCGGCCAAATCGCCAGCAGCGGTTAAACCAGATGGACCTCCGCCAATGATGGCTATTTTTTTTGCATCGGAAGTCGGAATTTTTTCTTCAGGTAAGGCTAATTCACCAGATTGGATCATTTTTATTTCCTGATCAACTGCAAATCTTTTTAGTTGCCTTATTGCCATAGCTTGATCAACATTTGCACGGGTGCATACTGTCTCGCAAGGAGCTGGACAAACACGACCGCAAATTGCAGCAAGTGGATTTCTTTCACGAATCAGGTTGACTGCTTTGATGTATTCTTTTTTCTTTATTAGCTGAATATAGCCTTGTATATTAATATTTGCTGGACATTTAACCTTGCAAGGTGCGTGCCCAAGTTTTAACATATTAGGCATGTTAGGAATGGCCTGAGCATAGTATTTCTGAACCGCTTTCCTTTTGCCAAGACTGCGATTAAATATATCATTCACTTCGGCTGGACAAGCTTTGGTGCAATCTCCGCAATCATTGCAAATTTTTTCATTAATATACCTGGGAAATTTTTTTACAAAAGCTTTAAAATTTCCAGGTTCACCCTCAATTCTATCAAGTTCTGAAAGAGATAGAATTTCTATATTCAGATTCCTTGCACATTCGACCAGTTTTGGAGAAATAACACAAATTGCACAATCACCAGTAGGAAAAGTTTTATCAAGGTGAGACATCATTCCACCAATAGTTGCCGAGCGGTTCACAAGGTAAACTTTAAATCCGGAATTTGCGAGATCAAGAGATGCCTGAACTCCAGCAATTCCAGCTCCTTCTACCAATACGGCACCTATAATTTTTTTCTTAGAATTCGTAGCCATAACTTATTTATGCCTTATTTATTTCCAAATCGAATCTTTCAAAACTTTTTTAATTCAAAATCAACTGCTAAAATATTTAGTCTTCAATCTTAACTTTATCAATAATTGACTTAGGTGTTATAACACATTTATCCATCCCTAGCTTTTTAGAAGAAATACCCAGACATAATCCAATCAGTTGGGTAATATATACGACTGGAAAGCTATATTCTGTGCCTTTTGCTTTATTGATATCACTCTGTCTCATATCTAAATTTATCTGGCACATAGGACAAGCAACAGACATGCATTGTGCTCCTGAAGATTTGACCATTGATAAAATTGAATTTGAAAGTTCAATAACAATATCAGTCCTTGAAAGCGAAAAACCTCCACCACAACATTCAACTTTATTTGGCCAATCGATGCTTTCTCCTCCCATTATTGACACCAATTTGTCCATGATAGTTGGATTTTCAGGATCATCAAAATTTGTAACTTCGCGAGGTCTGACCAATAAGCATCCATAGTAGTTCACAACCTTAAGCCCATCCAGGGAATGAGTAAAAGAATCTTTCAATTTCTTTAAACCAATATCATTTACTAAAATCTCAACAAAATGACGAACATTAACTTTACCATCATAATCTTCACCCAAAGTATCTGAAACTTCTTTTCTAACCTTTGGATCATTCTGAATTTCATAGTTTGTAACTTTCATTCTGTTATAACAGGCAGCGCAGAATACAATCATATCAAGTCCCATCTTTTGAGCTTTTAACAGATTAACTGCTGGAAGTGCAATTGAAAGTGTTTTATTTGTATGATGTGCAGGAGTAGATCCACAGCATGTCCAACCTTTCGGTTCAATCAATTCAATATCCAAAGCTTTCGCAACTTCCTTAACGGACATATATTGATCCTGCGCTGTTGATTCTGCTGAACATCCCGGATAATACGCGTATTTCATTTAAACCAATTTAATATTGCGGTGTATTGTTTCTAAAAATCTACTTTTAAATATGTTTTTCTAATTTTCTACTACTTGATATTAATTATTCAAACACTTTTATTTTTTTGTATCTTGTTAAATATCATTTTTATATTTTTTTTGTCACCCTTTAAAGATGGAAGTAAGGCAATTTTACCCTTCTTAAGCATCATAGGAAATTTTTCTGTATCCTGAAAATAACTAGAACTCTCAATTTTATAGGCTGCTATCATACCTAAATCATAGGTACGGCCAAACATTTTAATTGTTTTCAGGAACGATTTATTAAATAATGGAACATTACCTTTCTGCTTTGAAGTATTCTTTTTTAAAGACAAAATGCGTAAAGCATCTATAACAGAAGCCATATTAATCTTCATAGGACAGCGTGAATAGCATGTTTCACAAGAAGCGCACATCCAAATCAAGTCACTTTTAAAAAATTCATCTTCAGCATTTAACTGCATTTTTCTGATAATTTCTGACGGTGTAATTTTAGTCATCCTATTTACAGGACATCCATTTGAACATTTTTTGCATTGAAGACAAGCCCTTATGTCAATACCTGAAATTTCTTCAACAGCATCTATTAGCTTTATTCCCTGCTTACTTTTACTTATTACGATGGGCATATTTTTTTATTATTTATAAAAAATATTGTATTAAGCGATGGTCTTTAGAAATAGCAATTTATGAATTCAAACTTGTTTTTTGTTAAAATGCATAATGCCCGTATTCTAAAACCTAAAATTAATTTTCAACTTTTTCTTCCATTAGATCTTCCACATCTTCTCCTTCGCTATATACATCTTTTTCAGGAGTTGAAGGAACACCTTCAATACTTGGCGAAACTTTTCTATAAACTCTGGATGGTTGTAACTTTTTTCCATCAACAGTTAATAATTCATCAATCTTAATTCCGAAAAATTTTTCGTTTTCTTTTAGATAAGGAAGAATCAGTTCCCAATCTTTTTCTGTAAAAGGAGAAAAAATACAACCATTTAATTGTTGTTGGACTAATTTCCTGTGAGGATCTCTTATAAAAGCTGCACCGCCTGAAGCAAGAGAGAAAAGATTACTTCCGGGATAAGGTTCAGGTAATGGGATCATTTGTCCGTCTTCATCAAATCTAATTCCGTTTACAATAACAAAACCGCCTTTATTATGGGGATCACCTGCCATGAATGATTCGCCTAGAAAATCCAGACTTGTACCGTTGATTATTACCTTTGGCCTTCCCACAGAATTGATCATTGGCCGACCTGCTGCATTTCCTTTGACATAAATTGAACCACCTTTTGCACCGTATAAAAATGTCTGACCAACATCACCATGAATAATAAACTTGCCATCTTTAATAATTTGCCCCAATTGATCCTGAGCATTTCCATGAACAGTTATAATGAGTCCATCTATGCCGGAAGCCAGATAATCTCCACAACTCCCATATACATCAATGGTTACATCATGGGTTTCGGGTCCCAGACCACAACCAAGGTAACGCTGGCCGGCACATTCAAAAACAATGAAATTCCGCCAACCCAATTTATAGGCATTTACCAAATATGTTGCATCGCATTCAAATCCTTCTGCTGGAAAATATTTAGCATGAATAACTAGAAATTTTTCTGCATCTTTTGGACTTCTAAGGCTTTTTCTGCTATCAAAATCAATTTGACGGTAAATTATACCTTGGCTTGCATTTGAATTTAATTTTGGAATGTCTTTAAACAGATTATTCAGCTCTGTTCTCAAGATATGTAAAATATGGCTCCTTTTTTTTTCGCCGGTAGAATAACGCATATCATTCAATAGAGTAAGGGCTTCAATAGTTGGGGCTGTATATAAGATATTTTCTGATAGTTTTTTAATTATTTTTAATGCAGCCCAAAAATCATCAAAGGACCAAACTGGAATATTTTTCTTAACATATTCAAAAATATCATTGCCGCGCTCTGCTCGCTCAATAATATTTTTTTCTATTTCATTTTGAATTTTAGATACCTTTGCTTCTTTTGTAAAATCAAAACTTTCCTTTTTTTCAACTATTTTAACAGGGTTGCCAAACTTATCACTGCACTCCAGTTTGAATTTTCCATTTTCACCAGGCAGAAGATCAAACATAAAAGCACCTCCATCCGAATAGCTTCCTCCACGAGCATTCCAATATTTATCAGCAACAGGACAAATTCTTTTATCTTCCTTGGAAAGACTTTCAAGTGTTGCATCAATTGCTTGTTTTTCAGATCCAATCAAAGCAACCTGTATTTCTCCGTCAACAAAAGCAAAGACTTGCGGTCTCAACATTGCAGTATCTGTGATTCCCATGAGTTGAAGCCGACCATTTTCAGTTGGGTTACGAGCAATTATGAAGAACCATGGGCCATCTGGGGAACCATGAATGTGAGTAGCCTGTATTGAACGGTATATTTTTTGTTTTTCCTGAGGTAACCTATCAAAGTCAAGTTCAGTTGTTGGAGCCAAAGCTTCAATAATATATTCAATTGGGTATTTATAAGTCCTTGATAATAAATCGAACATTAAGGCTGATACTTCAGTATCTGTAATGAATTGGGGAAAAATATTCCTTTGTTTCAAATATTCAGTTACAGAATGATAGTTTGCAAAGTCTCCATTGTGTACTAAAGCCATGTTCATAGCCGTAAAAGGATGAGCGCCACCGGGATGCCATACGCGACCTCTTGTAGGGTATCTCTGATGCGCAATCCAAATATGAGCGCACAAATCATCAATTTTGTAATATTGGGTAACAGCTTCTGCAAAACCGACAACTTTAAGAATCATGATATTTCGACCTTGCGACATCACAAAAGCCAGTTGTGTTTTTGTTGCAACATAATATTCGTGATTAAGCTTAACGCTGTTTTGATTTATTAATTCATCTTCCGCATCACGACGATCGAGTTTTTCAAATTTGTTTTCAGAAATATATTTATCTAAAACTTCTGCCTTTACTCTCACAAAATAGCGGTATACATCAGGAGGCTTTACTTCCAAACCTGGAACAGATTTCCAATCTTCAACTGTATCAAGTTTGGTGGATTTTGTAATGTTAAAAACAGGATTGATATATTTTTTTTCTACTTCAGAACGGCAAGCAGGATCTAGATACGCAATGTGCAACATATAGCAATCTTCAAGTACTTCCTTTGAAACACCTAATTGTTCAGGTACAAATCCCACCGCTGCAATGCCACCACCTTTTCCATTCCCACGATTATGCATGAGCCTGGAAGGTTCATGAATATGTTTTCCAGGAACCGGTTTTGTGCAGCAAAAACCAATAACACCACACCCACCCTCGGCTTCCATCGAGTATGATTTTTCGGAAATATCTAATTCTTCAATCAGTTTCCTTTTAGATTTTAAAATATTTTTTACAAGATCAAGATTCATAACTTTACTAATAAAGTAAAATTTAAGCAAATTAAAATTTTACAAGTTGCTATTTAATATCCAAATGCATTAATAAATCTGTCCGACCACGCAATTCTTTAATGCTTTTCATTCCAAGTCTTTTTAAAATACCCTTTAGCCCGATTGCCCAGGCATTATAAAGATTCACGAGTCTTTGAGTTCCCCATTCGAGATCCATTTGAGTAATTAACCCTGGATCAGTAGTCGCTATCCCCCTGGGACAACCACGACCGCTGGAACATCTGCTGCATCTTAAACAACAAAGTGCAATCAATTCAGCAGTGCCTATAACTATACCATCTGCACCAAGAGCAATTGCTTTGGCAGCATCATAATAATTTCTTATGCCACCACTCGCCATCAATACAACTGCGTCACGTGCACCTTCAGCAACTAAAAAATTATGTACCTTAGGAATTGCATAATCGATTGGCATTGCTATATTCTTTTTCGCAATATCAGGTGCAGCACCTGTACCACCATAACCGCCATCAATATGTACTATATGTGTCCCTGCGTAATAACTGCCCACAGCGACCATATCCACATCCGTTGGTGTAGAAACTTTTGCTGAGATCAATGCACGGGGATTTACATGTTTAATCCAATCAATGTGCTTCATATGATCTTCGATGGAATAAACACTGTGAAAAGGAAATGGTGAAAATAATGGGATACCCTGAACAGCTTCGCGCATTTTAGCAACTGCTGGAGTATTTTTAGTGCCAAGTAAATGACCCCCTAATCCGGGTTTTGCTCCCTGTGCATATTTAAATTCAACAATTCGAACCCTTTGAATAGTTTCTTCTCTCACTCCAAATAATCCGGTTGCTACCTGTGTTATCATATGATCATCATAAGGTCTGAGACGCTCCATATACCCTCCTTCTCCAGAACAAGAAAAAGTATTAAATGCAGTTGCTACACGAACCTTTGATAATTGAGTCACATTGCTGATTGATCCAAAAGACATTCCTCCACCATACCAGGGAACATCAATTTTTATATTAGGTCTACCGTCATTTCTTTTATTTAACTCAAGACTTATATCAATATCATCATCATTAATTTTAACTGGTTTCTCTGGAAATTTAAAGCGAATTCGATCAAAACCACCACCCGAATCACCAGTTTCATATTCATAATCATAATCATCTGGGACCACTTTACCAGTTTCGGCCATTTGCCATGTTGCCAATATCATATCAGATGTCCACCTATAATCACCCAAAGCTTCCATCATTGGATTTTTTACCAGTTTTAAAGCACCTTGTGGACATTTGGTTACACAGAAATTTTCTGTTTTTTCACAGACAAATCCATTACACTTATAGTTTTTCGCCGTTGAAAAGAGTTTGTAACCTTCTTTAAAAACGTGTACACCCTTTGTACAGGTTTTAACACATGTCCCACAAGTAGTGCATTTTTCTTCGTCACGAAAAATAATATATTTAGCAATTTCGTTACGATATCTGGCAGGAGCGGACTTAATTTTCTTTTCCACTTCCACTTGAGGTACCCGCGTTTTTAATGTATTTACAGGAAGAACTTCTTCAATCCTATTTTTATTTTCTAAAGATTGGTCCATAAATTTCTTCTTCAATTTCATCTTTAAACATAGCACGACCTACATCACCACGCAATCTGCGAGCCTCGCGCATACCCATAGCTCCCATTAATTCTACCATTTGCCAATGCCAGGCACCCATGAGATTTGTCATCCTGCCTGAACCATAGTCAAGGTCTATATCCTTATCAAGCTTTGCCGGACAATAATCTCCTGATTTGCAACTTTCACATAACCGGCACTCAACCGCGATTAATAAAGGGAGATCGATAGAAACCAAATCCGCACCACAAATCAAAGCCTTGGGAACATGCTCTGCAAGAGCAACTCCGCCACCTGCAATAAGGGTAATTTCATCCCTCTTTTCATTTTTAATAAGCATGTCATGCATTTCACGTATAATATCCTTAATAAACCTTGGATTTTTGGTTCCAATTTCATTTCCTTCAGAATCGCCAACAACATGAATAGCTTCTACCCCCATTTTAGATAATTCTTCAACACGTTTTGTAGCAAGATCATCTAATTTTAATCTCACTAATACAATAATTTCAGGATATTCTTTTTTGAGGACCTGAACTTTATTTATTACATCTTTACTATCCGGAATTTCAACAAGTCTTGTCTTTTTTATCAATTCTTTTGATATTTCGGGACCTTCCGGATTTAGATAAAATGCAATATTATTAAGATAATTCTCTTTTTTTTCTAGTTTAATATCTTTCCATTTTTTTGAATCTATTATCGCTATTAGACCTGTTTGATTTGCTGTTTCAATAATGCATGAATCTAAATCAGGAAGCGAATGTTTTTCAGAAGTCATATCAAAAATAACCGGAAACGGCAAAGATATAATTGGAGCTAGAAATGTAGTCATTTTATCTTTGTCAAAAACTAAATGAGATGGTTTACTTCCAATATCTACTGAAGTACTTATATACTCCCTGCCATGAATTCCGTCTCTGGTAGGCCTTACAATTTCTGACATATCTGTCCACATCGAATCAAACCCATGACCGGAAAATTTGCCCCTATAACCTGCTCCTGAAACTGGTACTTTGCCTGTTTCTGCTTCAAGCCATGTTGTTGTTAAAATTTGTGGAGTCCAATACTCGTTTCCGAGCTTCTTGTATTCAGAATTTATCGACATTGTTAGCAGATTTTTTGTACAATTCTGTACACAGGAAAAACATCCCATACATTCATAATAAAGAGTATGGATTTCATCAAGATCCCTGATAAAAGAATTCTCTTCCCTATATCTGTCGTAGACACATGCTTTTTTTACGCAATTATGGCACCTGGTGCAGTCTTCCCGCCAATCCACAACACCAAATTTTCCAACCCTTGGAAGTCTTGGTTGAATATATGTAGTTTTAATATGATACTTTTCTGGCATGTAATGTCAATTTATAGTCCTGCTTCAGAGATAATTTCACTAATAATTTCTTCTTTACCTCCAGAAATAATATGAATTCCACTCAATCCTTTCATTTCCTTTATTTTTCTTATAGTTTCCACACATATTGAAATACCCATTTTTCTTTGTTCGCCAATATTGCCGGCATCTTTAATTCTTTTGATATGTGAATCAGGAATATAGAAATCAGTATGTTTTTTCAGTAATTCAATAGCTTCGTCATAACTTTTCAGAGGATAAATTCCGGCAATTATGGCAACCTTTTCTGTAATTCCTTCTTTATAAGCAGCATCAAGCCATTCTTGAAAATCAGTAGTATTAAAGACTGCCTGAGTCTGAATAAACCTTGCACCTGCTCTTACTTTTTTTGAAAGCCTTAATATATTGAGTTCCATAGGCCGTAAATAAGGATTGGCAACTGCACCAATTAACATTGAAAATTTTCCTTTTATTTTTGTGCCATTCAAAAGGATGCCATCTTTATTCATTTTAGTAATTGCCTCTATGAGCTGAATGGAGTCTATGTCATAAACATTTGCTGATTCAGGCATGTCAGTCAAGGTCTGGTGATAACCTGAGAGGCAAAGAATATTTTTTATTCCAATTGAGGCAGCACCAAGAACATCAGATTGAAGAGCTATCCTGTTACGATCACGTGTAACAAGCTGGTAAACTGGCTCAACTTCATTTTGCTTCAATTTAATCGCGGTAACCAAACTAGAAACAGAGGGTCCATACGGGTTATCTGCAATATTTATTGCTATCGCACCACAATTTTTTAATTTACCATTTAGTGATAGTTCTAAATCTGAATCAGGCAAATATTCTGCTGTAATTATGAAGTCCCCTGCTTCAATTTTCTTTGCTAATAAACTGTCCATATTATTTTAATATATTACCTAATATTGTCACTTTTGCTGCTCTGGTTTCAGCTCTTAATAGTTTGCAATAGTTGCTTATCTCTTTGGTAATGAATTCAATTTTGTTAAAATCTTCCAATTGAATACATTTAACATGGCCCCTTCCTAAACCTGTTTCGAAAATTAAATCATCAACAGATTCAACTCTTTTAGCTGCTCGAAAATTCCCTTGTATAAATTTACATTCGCCAAACTTACAAGTCATTAATAAGGCACCTTCTGACCCCTTTTCAATAGTTTTTAACAAGTATAATAAATTTATTTTGCCTGAACAAGGCAAACTAATAGTGTTGAGTTCTATCTCTTTTAATTGTGAAACACATTGGGAAATTTCTTCAGCAGAAATAGAATTTGAGCAATAAAAAAGTGTGATTTTAACAGACAGATCTTTCATCATAATATTTCCCCACTGGTAGTAAAGAATAAATACTTCATTTATACATTATCGCCTAATTATCAATCAATTAATAACTTCAATTTTAAACTAAATTTTCGGCAACAAACATATATAAATAATTTACATTTTATAACTAATTTATTAAAAAAAGTAAAGATATTTTACTTTTTATGTATTTTTTGTTAATTTTTGACTCTTTTTATACTCTTTTATAGACAAAAAATGATTTTTGCATATTATAATATTATATCCCACAAATTTTGGAAGTAATTCATAAGTTTATTATCAATTTATTAATTAACCCCTCTTCTTTATTATCTTCAAATTTGAATGAACATAAATTATTATTAATAGGATTAAATTATCAAAATTAAATTGCAAGTTAAGAATTGAAAGTAACCTTAATTAAAAGTTCTATATAATTAATGGGATAAATAAAGATAGATACACAAAGATTAAATTGTTTTAATAATTTAATTTTTTGAAATCTAAATATTATTTTGAGTAAATTTTATTTAGTTTTTTATGTATAAATTTACTTTTGCCAGAAGAATAATCTGCAACAATATTGCCATTTCCGATAAGCTTCCATTTGTAGATTAATAATCCATCTAATCCTACCGGACCACGGGCATGAATTTTATTTGTACTTATACCTACTTCTGCACCCAGCCCATACCTGAATCCATCGCTAAAACGGGTACTGCAATTCCAGAATACATTTGCACTATCGACCAAATCCATAAAATAATGAGCAGTCGCTTTATTTGAAGTTATAATACTATCTGTATGTCTTGAGCCATATGTATTAATATAATCTATAGCTTCATCGGTATTTTTAACTATTTTTATTGATACTATATAATCAAGATATTCAGCACCCCAATCTTTTTCAATTGCTGCTTTTACTTTAATTATTTTTAAAGTTTTTACACATCCCCTAATTTCAACATTAAATTTTTCCAGGTTTTTCTTCAAAACTGGAAGAAAATTTGAAGCAATGTTTTCATGTACCAAAAAAGTTTCAGCAGCATTGCATACAGAAACATATTGCACTTTGGAATCAACAGCCACTTTTACAGCCATATTTACTTCAGCGTTCTTATCAATATATACATGGCAAACACCATCTGCATGACCCAATACAGCAATATTTGAATTGTCCATAATATACCTTACGAATTCATATGAACCTCGAGGAATTATCAAATCAATATATTTGTCCATCTTAAGCATTTCCGTAACATCAGATCGAGTTTCAAGAAGTTGAATCCAACCTTTTGGAATACCAACTTTTTCGCAAGCTTCAGCAATAATTGACGTTAATATTCTATTTGTATTAAATGCTTCGCTTCCTCCTTTTAAAATAACTGAATTACCACTTTTTAAACAGAGTGCAGAAATTTGAACCAATGCATCTGGTCTCGATTCAAAAATGACACCAATGACACCAATTGGGCAACTAACTTTATAAAGTTCCAGTCCTTTGTCCAGTTCTGTAGCAGCAAGAGTTTCTCCGACCGGATCAGGCAGGTTAATAAGGCTTTCAATACCCTCAAGTACTTCATTTAATTTGGTTTCATCAAATTTAAGGCGTTTTATTAAAGGCAATCCAAGCTTGCTTTTCTCACTAAGTTCGATATCATTTTTATTAGCAAAAAAAATCTCATGTGATTTTGCTCTTAGCAATTTTATAATTTCTTTGAGAGCATTGTTTTTAGTTTCAGAACTTAAAGCTGCTAACTTTATTGAAGCTAGTTTTGCGTCTTTTGCTTGATGAATAGTTATAGCCATATTTATTTGATTTCAAATTATCAACGATACTTTAATTTAAGTTTAAAATTGATAAAATTTGTTACATTAACTTTTTAAAAATAATCAAATCCATTAATAGATGTTTTAAAGAAAACTTAAAGTTTTGAAATTGATATCTTTAAAAGAATACCAATATAAAGCCTATCCTAATTTCTCCTTAAACAAATTACGAGGTATATCATCAATCTCTTTAACATCAAAATCTTTTTTGGCAACAAATAGTGTCCCGACATCTTTGCCATCCAGAATATCAAAAATAACGGCAGGATCCTCTCCTGAAGTGATTACAGTATCGATTCCAGCTTTGTCACATAATTTTGCAGCAGAAATCTTAGTTGCCATTCCTCCTTTTGCGAAATGAGATCCAGTACTACCTGCGATTTCTTCTATTTCATTAGATATTTCAATTACTTTAGAAATCATGGTTGCACTTTCATCTTTCCGGGGGTCAATGTTATACAACCCATCTATATCAGATAATATTATTAATAAATCAGCTTCTGCTAAAATGGATACATGAGCAGATAAAGTGTCATTATCACCAAATTCTATTTCGTCTGTTGAAACTGTATCGTTCTCATTTATAATTGGGATAATTTTCATATTCATCAAAGTATTCAGAGTGTTTTTAGCATTTAGTCTTCTGATTGGATGAAATACACCATCTTTTGTAATTAATACCTGGGCGACAATCTGACTGTAATTTGCAAACGACTTTTCATAAATCTTAATTAATTCTGCTTGCCCTATAGCAGCAAGTGCTTGTTTTTCCTCAAGCTTTTCTGGTCTTTCCTTTAATCCTAATTTACCTGCTCCTGCTGCAATTGCTCCTGATGTCACTAACATAATTTTTTTACCATTGCTCCTGAGATCCGACAATACTTTAGCAAGCTTTTCTATACGTTGAAAATTCATACCACCATTGGTATGCGTTAGTGAAGTAGTTCCTATTTTTACTACAATTTTATTCTTTTCTCGAAGTTTAATTCTATCTATCATATTCAAAATTTACCACGCGAAAACTTCTTTTTAAATTAACTTTTTGTCAATAATTTTTCAATTGCTTCCTCAGCTACCTCAAAATGGAATGAATTATAAACATTCATCATTTTATCAGCTATTTCTTTATTACAAAGATTTCCAATGCTACCCTCATGTGTATGATGAATTTGTTTTGAAGGATTGAATTTCCCATTCTTTATATCATCAGCAACTTTTTTGTATGCATCTCTAAAAGGCATCCCATTTAGTACTTCATTGTTAACTTCTTCAACGCTGAATAGATATAAATATTTATCATCATTCAGAATATTTTCTTTTACACGAATATTCATTAACATTATATTTGCCATTACCAAACAATTTTTCATTTCATCGATTGCAGGGAACATTATTTCTTTTAATAATTGAAAATCACGATGATATCCCGAAGGTAGATTTGATGTAACCATTGAAATTTCATTTGGCAATGCTTGAATTCTGCTACACTTACCTCGAATTAGTTCAAAAACGTCCGGATTCTTTTTATGTGGCATAATGCTAGAACCAGTTGTAAGTTCATCTGGAAAATTGACAAAACCGAAATTTTGACTCATAAATAAACAGATATCCATTGCCATCTTTGATAAGGTAGCTCCAAATGAAGATAATGCAAAAGCCAATGCTTTTTCCGTTTTACCACGACTCATGTGCGCATAGACTACATTATAATTAAGATCATCAAAACCAAGCAATTTAGTTGTCATCATTCTGTTTAAGGGGAAAGATGATCCAGATACTGCAGCTGATCCAAGAGGATTTTGGTTAGTAATTTTATAGGCAGCTTGCAATTGAATCATATCATCAACCAAGCTTTCTGCATAAGCCCCGAACCAAAGACCAAACGAAGATGGTGTAGCTACCTGTAAATGAGTATATCCTGGTAAGAGGTACTCTTTATATTTCTCACTAAGAAATTGTAAAGTTTGAAAAAGTATTTTAACCAAATCAGCAATTTCTGAAATTTGTTTTCGGAAATACAATTTTATATCAACTAGAACCTGGTCATTTCGTGAACGTCCACTATGAACTTTTTTACCAATATCACCTAGTTTACGGGTCAATAATAGTTCCATCTGTGAATGAACATCTTCAATACCGTCCTCAATAATGAAATTTGATTTATCTAATGATTTGTAAATATTTTTAAGTTCTTTCACAAGCAAACCAAGTTCATGTTTTTCAACCAAACCAATAGATTCAAGCATATGAATGTGTGCCAAAGTACCTAAAACTTCAGCTTCAGCCAATAAAACATCGAGTTCTGCATCTTTCCCAATGGTGAACTGTTCTATAAGCTTATTTATTTTATATCCTTTATCCCAGAGTTTCATAAAAAGCCCCCCTATATCCTCCCGAAGTGGGACTTAAATAGAGGTTCATTAAATTAATAATTGTTAATCAATTTGAAATTAATCAAGGCTTTCTTTCCTCTCCCTTTCGCGGAAGCTGAATGGGGCCTTTATTTTATTTTGTCTATCTCATTAAATGAATGAACAATCCCTTTAATCACAGCTGAACTTAGTCCATTATGTTCCATTTCATTCAGCCCTTTTATTGTTAGACCCATTGGGGTAGTAACCTTGTCAATTTCCTGCTCAGGATGAAGTTTGTTTTCAAGTAACAGAGTAGCAGCTCCTTTAGCTACCTGAGCAGCTATTAACTGGGCTTCCTCAGCATGAAAACCAACTTGAATTCCACCTTGTGATGCGGCCCTAATAAATCTTAGCATAAATGCGGTACCGCAAGCTCCCAGCACTGTTGCTGCAGCCATTAATTTTTCGTCAATCACTAGGGTAGATCCTAATTTGTCGAATATATTTTTAACCTCAGCAAAAAAACCTGTGGATGTATCATTACAAGAAAGACAGGTCATCGATTCGCATATGGAAATAGCGGTATTTGGCATAATGCGTATTACCTTGACTTTCTTTTCCAAAAGTCTTTCAATATCTTCAATATTTAATGCTGTAATTGATGAAATAATTATTTGTTTATTTTCATCTAAACTATTTTTTATACTTTTTATTAAATTGTTAGCTTGGCGAGGTTGTACCGCAATTATTACATAATCAGCATCTTTTATAGCTTTTTCATTATCATGCGTTGCTTTGATATTCATTGAAATTATATCGTCCAGGGGTTGGGATGCAATGCGGGTAATTACCATATTTTCTTTTGTGAATAGTCCAGATTTCAAAAATCCCTGAACCATTGACATGCCTATATTTCCGCCACCCAGTATAGCTATTTTCTTATTTTTCATAATTTACTCCTTTTATTTTCCAAAGAATTTTAATTAGTAGTTATTAACCATAAATAGAATTCGCACGAAGATAATTATTTTTTTCATCTACTTAATCCAATGGAGATAGCTGGCTAACTGCCATTAAACTTTCCCTTCTAAATCTGGAATAATCATTACCAATGCATTTTTAATATCTTTTGGTTTTATTCCTTCTATTGGAATTATTAAAATAGTATCATCGCCTGCAATAGTGCCCAAAATTTCATAAGGTGCTTTTGTATCAATGTAAGAAGCAATACTATTTGCATATCCTGCTTTTGTCCGCATCACTCCTAAATTATTTGAAAACTTAAGAGAAACAAAACCATTAGTAGGAAAACTATCATTAGGTATTCCAATGTTGTTTGAACTCAACTTTTCACCGGAATCAGGTAAAAAATAGATATATCCTTTTTCTATATCAGATACTTTTCCAATTTTTAAAAACTTTAAATCGCGCGACAGAGTGGCTTGTGTAAGCATATATCCCTTTTCAGCTAATAATGTTAATAGTTCATCCTGTGTTCCGACTTTCGTCGAACTTATTATTTTTTTTATTATTAATAATCTTTTAGTTTTTCCACCCATATTGAATATATATACAATTTGATTGCAAATTTATACATTTTATTTTTTAAATGTTTATTTAAGAAATAAATTTGTATTTTTACTTTGAATTAAATAGAAACAATTATTAATTTAAAGTGCTTATTAATAGTTAAATATATATTATAGGTGTTTGTATTGTACGAATTAAATAAAATAAATTTCCAGTTTATATTTTCATCAAAAATTCCACTATTAAGTTTTTGCTTTAAAAAAATGACTGAAGATATAGTCCCCTACCCTTTAAAGGGAGGGGATTTTTTTTGATTACTAATTTTAATTAAAATGGATAAAACAATCAACAAAGTTATCATGCTTGGCTCAGGAGCTTTAAAAATAGGAGAAGCCGGAGAGTTTGATTATTCTGGCTCCCAGGCATTGAAAGCTCTTAAAGAGGAAGGTGTATATACAGTTCTTATAAATCCGAACATAGCAACAGTCCAAACTTCTGAAGGCATAGCTGATAAAATTTATTTTTTACCTGTAATTCCTTTTTTTATAGAAAAAGTAATAAAGAAAGAAAAACCTGATGGAATTCTATTATCGTTTGGGGGACAAACTGCATTAAACTGTGGCATAGAGTTATTCAAAACAAATGTTCTGAAAAACAATAATGTCCGCATACTTGGTACACCAATACAAGCAATAATAAATACTGAAGATCGCGAATTATTTATCAATAAGCTCAATGAAATAAATATAAAAACACCCAATAGTATTGCTGTTACTAATGTGAAGGATGCTGTTAATGCTTCACAAAAACTTGGATTTCCTATAATCATTCGTGCGGCTTATACTTTAGGCGGTCAGGGAAGTGGTTTTTGCAACAACAAGGAAGATCTGAAAAAAATGGCTGAAAAAGCTTTTTCTTATTCAAACCAAATATTAGTTGAAGAATCTCTTAAGGGGTGGAAAGAAGTAGAATATGAAGTAGTACGTGATAAATTCGATAATTGTATCACTGTTTGTAATATGGAAAACTTTGATCCGCTTGGGATACACACTGGAGAAAGTATTGTAGTAGCTCCTTCACAAACACTTACTAATACTGAATATCATAAACTTCGTGAGTTATCAATAAAGGTAATTCGTCATATTGGAATAATTGGAGAATGTAATATTCAATATGCTCTTGATCCATTTTCTGAAGATTATCGTGTAATTGAAGTAAATGCAAGACTTTCGCGTTCATCTGCTCTTGCATCTAAAGCTACCGGATATCCTTTGGCATTTGTGGCTGCAAAACTCGCATTAGGTTATGGACTGCAGGAGCTTAAAAATTCAGTTACAAAGACAACATCAGCATTTTTTGAACCTGCATTGGATTATATTGTTTGTAAAATTCCTCGTTGGGATTTAAATAAGTTTATTGGAGTTTCCAAGCAAATTGGTTCTTCCATGAAAAGTGTCGGAGAAGTTATGTCAATTGGACGAACATTTGAAGAAGTAATTCAAAAAGGGCTTCGAATGATTGGACAAGGAATGCATGGATTTGTCGGAAATCGTGAATTGGAATTTGAAAATGTTGACAAAGAATTATCTGAGCCCACTGATATGCGAATTTTTGTTATTGAAAAAGCTTTTGATAAAGGATATTCTGTAGAGCGCATAAATGAATTGACTAAAATTGATAAATGGTTTTTATATAAACTTAAAAACATTTTTGACCTAAAAAATATTCTGGAAAAATATTCAAGTCTGGAAAAGATTCCTGATGAATTATTAATGGATGCTAAGAAAATGGGATTTTCAGATTTCCAGGTTGCCAGAAGTGTTCTTAAAAATAAGAATGAAATGATGGAATCTAGCACATTAGATGTTAGAAATTATAGATTAAGCAGAGGTATAATGCCTTACGTAAAACAAATTGATACACTCGCTGCAGAATATCCTGCAATGACCAACTATCTATATCTTACATACCACGGGAATGATCATGATATTAACTTTTTTGATGACCAAAAATCAGTTATTGTTTTAGGTTCTGGTGCTTATAGAATCGGGAGTTCAGTAGAATTTGACTGGTGCTCAGTTAATGCTGTTTTAACGGCACATAAACATCATTACCGTTCAATAATGATTAATTATAACCCCGAAACAGTTAGTACTGATTACGATATGTGCGATAGGTTGTATTTCGATGAACTTTCAAACGAACGTGTAATGGACATTGTCGATTTGGAAAAGCCAAAGGGGTTAATACTTTCTATGGGAGGACAAATTCCTAATAATTTGGCCATGAGGCTTTATCAGCAAAATATTCCTGTTTTGGGAACATCACCTGTTTCTATAGATCGTGCAGAAAACAGACATAAATTCTCTTCAATGCTGGATAAATTGAAAATTGATCAACCCCGCTGGAAAGAATTGACAAGTATGGAAGATATCTATGAATTTGTGGAAAAAGTTAAATTTCCGGTTCTTATCAGACCTTCTTATGTCCTTTCAGGAGCAGCAATGAATGTAGTTTCAAATTTTGATGAACTTGAACTTTTTCTGAAATTGGCAGCAAATGTTTCAAAACAATATCCGGTTGTAGTCTCAGAATTTATTGAAAATGCTAAAGAAATAGAAATTGATGCTGTTGCGAAGGAAGGCAATATATTAGCATATGCAATATCTGAGCATATTGAATTCGCAGGTGTTCACTCAGGTGATGCAACACTTGTTTTTCCGGCTCAAAAAATATATTTTGAAACAGCTCGAAGAATTAAAAAGATTAGCCGGGATATTGCACAGGAACTTGATATATCAGGTCCTTTCAATATGCAGTTTTTAGCAAAAGACAATGCAATTAAAGTTATAGAATGCAATTTGCGCGCTTCACGAAGTTTTCCTTTTGTTTCAAAAGTATTAAAATCAAATTTTATTGAACTTGCAACTGAAGTTATGCTGGGTGAAAAAGTTAAAAAACTTGACAAATCATACTTTGATTTAGATTATATTGGCATAAAAGCCAGTCAGTTTTCATTTTCAAGACTGGCGAAGGCCGATCCAATTTTAGGAGTTGATATGGCTTCGACTGGTGAAGTAGGTTGCATAGGTGAAGATTACTATGAAGCATTAATAAAATCTATGCTTTCAGTAGGATATCGATTTCCAAAAAAGAATATCATGTTATCTACCGGAGAAATGCGCTCAAAAGTAGAATTATTGAACAGTTGTAGAATGCTAATTGAAAGAGGTTTTAATTTATATTCAACCAAAGGCACTGCCGAATTTCTAAAACTAAATGGTATTGAATCACAAGAAGTACATTGGCCCGATGAAGATGCAAAACCCAATGTAATGGACTATATCAGGAATAAAGTATTTGACTTAGTTATAAATGTACCCAAAAATCTTTCAAAGATTGAGCTAAATAATGATTATGAGATCCGAAGAGGGGCAATTGACTTTAACATTCCGTTAATTACGAACTCGCGACTAGCAAGCGCATTTATTACAGGTATTTGTACTAGAAATTTGGACGAAATTCCGATTAAAAGTTGGGACGAATATAAGTAGTAGTTTTTCCCTCAATAATAAATCAATACTATGCCTTTATTTTGGCTTGAATGCGCAAAAAAGCTAGAAGCTATAGCGAAGACAGGTTTGTTCTATAGTTCAAATCCTTATGATAAAGAAAGATTTGAACAAATTGCAGCAATAAGTAATGAGCTTATTGGGCATTATACTGGTCTAAAACCATCAGAAGTAGATAATTTTTACAATTCAGAAAATGGTTATATTACACCTAAAGTTGACATTAGATCTGTTATTTTTAAAGATGACATGATTTTAATGGTAAAAGAAAAATCTGATGGCAAATGGACTGTTCCTGGAGGTTGGGCTGATATTGGATTTACTCCTTATGAAATCGCTGTAAAAGAAACTTTGGAAGAATCTGGTTTAAAAGTAAAACCAGTTCGTGTTTTAGCAATAATGGATAAAAAATGTCATGCCCATCCTCCTTCACCATTTTATACATATAAAATTTTTATCTTATGTGAAATAATAGGAGGCCGCTTAAAGGCCAGCATAGAAACTACAGAAGCGAAATTTTTTAGTTTAACAGATTTACCTGAACTCTCTGAAGAAAGAATAACATCTGATCAATTGAATATTATTGTTGAAAGATTTTACAATCCCGAAGTTTTGATATATTGTGAGTAATTAATATTGAAAATTCTAAACTTTTATACCTAATACAAGTATATCATTTATTTGTTTAATATCCTTTTTCCATAATTTGAAAGCTTTTTCAAATAGCTCTTTTTGTTTCCCCATATCTTTTTTATAAATTTTATTTAAAACATTTAATATTTCATCTGAAATATAACTTGATTTCGATAAGGTTGCTTTATTTTCATTAAATCCATCATTTAATATATAAATTAAATCGCCTTTGGCCAATTGTACCTTGTGATTTGTAAATTTTATATTTTTTTCACTTATTCCAATTTCGTTTCTATTTGTTTTTAATTCAACTAATTTATTGTTTTTGATTACAAAAACTGGTACATTAATTCCTGAGTATTGCATAGATCTTTTGTCCAAATCAATTGAACAAAAAATTAAATCGCTGCATCTTTTATTGAAAATTACTTGCTCAGTATCTGATTTAAATTTCTCATTTAAAATAGTAAGAATTTGAGCAGGCAGCAATTCATTTTCACTTTCATAATCATTTATTAACATATTTAGAACATTTATAATGCCTGAGGATAATAGAACAGTAGAAAGATTACTATTCGATATAAATCCTGCGCAAATAAAAATGACATCTTCCTTCTTTGCTGTCCAAATAAAATTTGATTGAATTTCATTTATCGGTAGTGAAAGAAAGAAAAATTCTTGAAAAAAATGATCTAAATTGTTTTTTTCAGGTGAGATTATTTGAGAAATTTTAAAAGCAATGTCGCGACTCTCGGAAAGTTCTTTCTTTTGCTTTACAAGAATATCTTTCTGAATTTTTAATTTATTATACTGAATTTCAAGATCGACACTTTTTAATTTAATCTCTTTTAAGGCGTTAACCAGTTCTAATGATGTAGCTACTCGTGCAATTAATTCAGTTTTATTAAAAGGTTTTTGAATAAAATCATTGGCACCAAATTCAAAAGCTTCATTATTTGATTCTGAAGCTGTGAGCATAAGAACTGGTATTGATTTAGTTTTTTCATTTTCTTTCAATAATTTAAGTGCTTCAATTCCAGACATTTCTGGCATCTGCCAATCCATAAGAATTATATCAGGAAGTTCCTTTTCAGCTTTTTCTATAGCATCTTTTCCATCTACAGCTGAAATTATTGTATAACCATCTTGTTCATTTTCAAATATATTCTTCACCAAAGACACAACTAATTTTGAATCGTCCGCAATCAGAATCTTATTTGTCATAAAATATTTAAAAATGTTTTTACTATTTATGGCGTAAATATGTTGCAAATTATTCAAATTTTGAGTGCATTGAGCTACTTATTTCCAATTTTAGATTTGCGATTATTTTTTTCTTTTTTGGTAATTTTAAACAAGTTGGTTTGCTGAGTAAGCATTATTACCAATTAAATTTTTATAAATGACCAAAAATTAGTAATTGAATACTTAACTAAAAGGCTTAATTTTAAATCTTCAATTATTTCAAAATGTAATATCTATTAAGTTCATTTAAAATTAAGAAACAATAAATTTATCATTGCAATTGAAATATAAAACTAGAATCATTAAATTGCTTTGACTTTCTCTATGATAACAACCCATATAGGTGAATTAGCAGCTCTTGGTGTAGCAATTGTATGGACGATTACAGCCCTTGCATTTGAATATGCTTCAAATCTTGTAGGTTCATTAAATGTTAACCTGATTAGGCTCCCTTTTGCATTAATATTTCTTACAGTTTTCAATTTTTTTACTCGTAATTATGCATTACCTATTGATGCTAACAATCATCAATGGATTTGGCTTTCGATTTCTGGTATAGTTGGTTTTGTAATTGGTGACTTATTTTTATTTAAATCTTTTATGTTGATTGGTTCCCGTTTCTCAATGCTAATTATGACATTAGTTCCTCCTTTAACTGCTATTATTGGTAGAATTTTTTTAAGTGAGAAACTTACAATATTAAGTTTCTTTGGCATGTGTCTGACGATTGCTGGAATTTTATTAGCGGTTAATTCTCATAAAAATAAGGATTCAAAAAAATTTTCCACCGGATCTTTAAAAGGGATGCTTTTTGCAATAGGCGGTGTAATCGGACAGTCGTCAGGTCTTGTACTTAGTAAGATAGGTATGGGTACTTATAATGCATTTGCAGCTTCTCAAATACGAATCATGGCTGGAATTATTGGATTTATAGGTGTAATTCTTGTATTAGGTAGAATTAATTACATTATGCCTACATTTAAAAATAAAGAAGGAATGAAGGGAATATTAGTTGGGTCGTTTTTTGGGCCATTTATCGGTGTATCATTATCCTTGTTTTCAATTCAACATTCAAAAAATACTGGAGTTGCTTCTACAATTATGGCAATAGTTCCAATTCTTATAATTTTACCTTCAGTATATCTGTTTAAACAAAAAATTACTAAAGCAGAAATTGTGGGTGCTTTTCTTAGTATATTAGGAATAGCTTTATTTTTTATTTGATTAGGAATTAAACTTTGGGTAGGATTTTTAAAAATTCTGATCTTAGGTTAAGTAATAAACATATTCACATAACGAATGGTAATTTGCATTTTGTTAATAAAGAACCTCTTTAACTTCGCAAAGCCTCAGCACCTCCAACAATTTCTACAATTTCGCCAGTAATAGCTGCTTGTCTTGCTTTATTATAATTTAGAGTAAACTGACGAATAAGGTCTGATGCATTATCAGTAGCTTTATGCATTGCTGTCATTCTGGCGCCATGTTCCGAAGCAAGTGAATCAAGGATGGATTTAAAAAACTCGACTTTTAAAGATTTTGGAATTAGTTCTCTTAAGATGAAGTCTTTTGAGGGTTCAAAAATGTAATTTGAATTTATTCCTTTGTTATTCTCTTTTTCATTTTTAGGAACCGGAAGAAATTGTTCTTCGGTTAATTGCTGAACCGCAGCATTTTTAAACTTATTATATACCAATAAAATTTTATCATATTGCCCAGTAATAAAATATTGCATTATTTCTTCTGCAACAGGAATTACCTTATCAAACGATGGTTTGTCCAAAATTTCATTGTAAGTTCTTAATATTTGAAAATTTTTATTTTTTAAATAATCCCTACCTTTCTTCCCCACGCAAATAAACTTTACATGACCTTGTTTAAAAAGTTTCTCATAATTATTAATAGCAATATTAATAGCAAGCTTGATGGCATTTGAATTGAAGGCCCCGCACATCCCTCTATTAGAAGTAATTAAAACAATTAGTACATTTTCAACAGGTACTTCTTTTCCGTAAATATTTTCATCTCCGGCATCCAGGCTGCTACTAATATTTACCAAAATTTCATTTAATTTTTGAGCATAGGGTCGTAATTGAATTATTAAATCTTGTGCTTTTTTCAATTTAGCTGCAGAAACCATTTTCATGGCGCTTGTAATTTGCCTTGTCGTAGTAACTGAAGATATTCTAACTCGTATCTCTTTTAAATTAGCCATTTTTAATATTCTTACCTAATATTCAGTGCACTTTGTTTAAATGATTCAGATCGATTCTATTAAATTTTATGTTTTTCCAATATTTCATTTGAACATCTTTCCAATACCGACATGGTTTCTTCATCTAAAATTCCTTCTTTCAATTTCTTCAAAATTTCCGGATACTTAACTTCTAAGAATTGTAAATATTCGACTTCGAAGTCTCTAACTTGTGAGGCAGGAATTCCTTTTAACAATCCCTTAGCGCCGCAATAGATTATTGCAATTTGCTTTTCTACAGACATTGGGCTATGCAAGCCTTGTTTTAAAATTTCTACATTTTTGGCACCCTTATTCAAAACTGCAAGTGTTGCTGCATCAAGGTCGGAACCGAATTTTGAGAATGCTTCAAGTTCTCTATATTGTGCCTGATCTAGCTTTAGTGTACCTGCCACTCTTTTCATTGATTTAACCTGTGCATTGCTGCCCACGCGTGATACAGATATTCCTACATTAATAGCCGGCCTGACTCCAGAATTAAATAGATTACTTTCCAGAAAAATTTGTCCATCTGTAATTGAAATTACATTAGTTGGAATATAGGCTGAAACATCTCCAGCCTGGGTTTCAATAATAGGTAGTGCTGTAAGAGATCCACTACCTTTTACAAGGGGTCTGATACTCTCAGGAAGGTCATTCATTTGTGATGCTACTTCATCTGATTCAATAATTTTTGCAGCTCTTTCAAGTAATCTCGAATGAAGATAAAATACATCTCCTGGATATGCTTCACGTCCTGGTGGACGACGGAGTAATAATGAAACTTCACGATAAGACACCGCTTGTTTTGAGAGATCATCATAAATTATCAATGCAGGACGACCTGTGTCTCGAAAAAATTCACCTATCGCACATCCTGCAAATGGAGCATAAAATTGCATAGCTGCGGGATAGGCCGCAGTAGCAGCGACAATTACTGTATACTTCATAGCTCCAAATTTTTCAAGGGTCTTTGCTATGTTTGCGACTGTAGAACCTTTTTGACCTATAGCGACATATATGCAATATACAGTTTGACCTTTATCATAGAACTCTCTTTGATTTATTATGGTATCAATTCCAATGGATGTTTTTCCTGTTTGACGATCCCCTATAATCAGCTCTCTTTGCCCTCTTCCTATAGGAATCATGGCATCAATAGCTTTTATTCCAGTTTGGAGAGGTTCTTTCACGGGTTGCCTGAAAATAACTCCAGGAGCTTTACGCTCTAATGGCATTTCATAAGTCTTTCCAGTGATTGGACCTTTTCCATCTATTGGCTCTCCTATTGTATTTATTATTCGACCCAACATGCCTTCACCTACATTAATAGATGCAATCAATTTAGTACGTCTAACTATATCTCCTTCCTTAATTTCATCTGATTGTCCAAGGAGAACAGCTCCAACATTGTCTTCTTCAAGATTTAATACGATTCCCTTTATTCCATTTTCAAATTCAATTAATTCATTTGATTGAACATTAGTTAGACCATAAATTCGTGCTATTCCGTCACCAACTTGCAATACAGTCCCAATTTCTTCAATATCCGATGCTGAAGTAATTCCTTCTATTGCTTTTTGCAACACTTCAGATATTTCTGATGGTTTAATAAATGCCATAATTTATTTTATTAACTGTTTACTTAATATATAATATCAATGTTTAGACCATTTTGATATAAAAACTAATCACTTTTTTCACTTATTGAACTCAATTGATGTGTTTAAAAGTTTTTTCTTCGTCATATTTAAACTAGATTTTACACTTGAATCAATTTGTTTATCCCCAACTCTTATAATAAATCCGCCAATAATATTTTTGTCAATTTTGTTTGCAAGCTCAACTTCAGTTTTTAGCACAATTTTAATTAAGTCTTTTACTTTTTTGAGCATCATGGGTTCCACATTAACAGCAGTGGTAAATATTGCTGACTCAATTCCGTAATGCTGTTTGTACCTGGTCAGAAAATTTCGTGAAATGTCAAAAAGATGGATTTCTCTTCTATTTTTGATAACCAAATTAATAAATGATAATGTCATTGGGTCAAACCCAGGAAAAACTTTTTTAATAATTTCCTGTTTTTTTGAAGGTTTTAAAACCGGATTTTGAAAAATATTTTGAAGTTCTTTGCTTTCACTCATAATAGAAAATATTATTTCCATATCGCTTTTTACTTTATCTAATACTCCTTTTTCTAGTGCCAGTAAAAATATAGCTTTTGAATACCTAACAGAAATAATACTTTCATTCATTGTTTTGAAACTTTTCTAACTTAGTTTAATATTTTTTAGTAGATTATCAATTAGTTCATTATGATTGTTATCTTTAAGTTTTTCATGAATTATCTTCTCTGCTATTGTTACAGACAAAATTGAAATCTGATTCTTAATCTCATTAATCGCACTTTTTTTCTCGTTTTCAATACTTAACCTAGCTTCCTCAATAATTTTTTTGCCTTCTTGCTGAGCCTGTTCCTGAGCGTCTTGGATTATTTTATCCTTCATAGCTCTTGCTTCTTTCATAAGTTTGTCGCGCTCCAATCTGGCATCGGCTAAAATTTTTTCATTGTCAGATTTTAAACGAATAATTTCTTCTTTTGCATGTTCAGCACTTTGTAATGCGTCTTCAATAGTTTTTTCCCTATTTCTTAAAGTATTAAGAATGGGTTTCCATGCATACTTCTTTAATATCAGCAATACCAAACCAAAGAATAAAACCATCCAGAAAATAGTACCAGCATTTGGGCTAACTAGTTCCATATAATTACTTTTTAAAATTTTATTTTTTATTTAAATCCTCCGCCATAAAAACGGAGGATTTTTAGCAAAAAATTCTGAAAGAAAGGCCAACCGCCAAATTTGTGTCAGAATTTATTAAAGAAATAAAATAAGCAGACAAACTATCATTGCAAAAAAAGCCGCACCTTCTATAAGAGCTGCTGCAATAATCATGTTTGAACGCAAATCTCCAACAGCTTCAGGTTGTCGAGCAATGGCTTCCATAAAATTTCCACCAATTAAACCTATGCCTATACCTGCTCCAATTGCAGCCAACCCTGCTCCAAGTCCGGCACCTAATTTTGCAACTCCTGCCGTTGCATCCAATAAAATCATTAAGATCGTTAACATAAAAAACTATTTTAAATTAAATGAAATTTCAATGATGCCTTTCAGCACCATGTGGCTCAGCAATTGCTAAACCAAAATAAATTGCTGAAAGAAGTGTAAATACATAAGCCTGAATTAATGCTACTAAAAACTCGAGTAATAACATAAAAACACTGAAAATTGCTGAAAAAATTGATACCCCATATCCAAGATATGGATTCATTGAACTAAAAATAAAAATCAAACTTATAAAGGCCAGACCAACCAAGTGTCCTGCTGTCATATTTGCAAAAAGTCGTATTGTCAATACTAATGGTTTTAAAAAAACTCCCATTAATTCAATTAATGGCAATAATGGAACAGGAAATTTTAACCACCAGGGCACTCCTGGTGCATTATAAATTTCCTGCCAATAATGTTTATTTGCGCTAATTGTTGTAATTATAAATGTAAAAATGGCCAATACCATTGTAACAGCAATATTGCCGGTTACATTTGCACCTCCGGGAAAAATTGGTATTAAGCCAAGCATATTATTGAACCAAACAAAGAAAAATAAGGTTAATAGATATGGCATAAACTTCTCATATCCTTTGTCTCCAATAGATGGCTTTGCAATATCATCTCTAACGAAAAGTATCATAGGTTCTAAAGCAGATTGTAGACCTTTTGGTGGCTTGTTTGGATTATTCTCGTACTTTTTAGCTACTGAGATGAAAATAATAACTATTAAAATTGATCCTAAGAAAAGTGAGAAAGCCACTTTTGTAAATGATAAGTCTAAAGGTAAAATTTCATTTTCTCCAAATTTTTCAACTATTTTACCTTTATTTGATCCTTCGCTTGCAATTTCAAAATTATTGTAGGCCTTTGTTCCGTGTTTAAATTTGGAAGAAAAAAATAAATTCCAACCAGATATTTTACTATACAGAATTATTGGTAATGGAATCGAAATTTGAGTTTTTCCAAAGGTAATTATATGCCATTCGTGTTTGTCAGTTATATGTTCTAGCATAAATTCACCAGGAGCAAACTTACTTTCTTTACTATTAGGCGACTTTGATTCAATAGAGTCTTTTTTAGGAGATTCTGTAGTTTGTCCAGACATTTTATTGCAAAAAATAAACAAACCAGATAAAAGAAGAATATTTATTAAAGCTCGCATATATTTAGCTTCTTAAGCTATTTCAATTACTGCAATAAATTTAAACTAAAATTATAAATTATTTATCTAATTAATTATTTAGTTTTTATATTTTTTAAAAACTTGCTAAGCATGATAACTTCATATAGTGTAAATCCCAGATAGATTAAAAGAAACGATACTAAATAGCACTTAATTCCAAACTTTAAGTTAAGTAAAAATACAACTAAAAAAATCATGTAAATCAGGATTTTGGAAATTGTCAATAATAAAAATATTTGTAAAAATTTTTTAGGATTCTTTTCAATAAATATTATTAAAAAGGAATGAAAAAATAAATTGGATAATAAGAAAAATACTAAAACAGAGATAAAGTTTATTAAACAAATTTGGGATTTGAAATATAAAAAAAATGGTATTCCAATAAGAAGATATGCAAATGTTAAAAGAGTAATACCCAGAAAGTATTTCAGGGTATGCTTGCTAAACATATATATATAATTATAGTAAGTAACTATTTAAATTTCAGTAAATCTTTAAATGAAACATATAATGCCAAAAAACCAGAAAGAAAACTAAAAATAACTAAAAAAACATGCTTATTTAAGTGAAGCCAAGAGTCAATTTTAAATCCAATATAAACACCACCCAATATTATTACTATCATTTGAAAAGCGATAGTAGAATAACGACCATAATTTTTCATCCAATTGTCATCGCTATTTGACATCTAGTTTTTTATCTATCTTGTTGTCGCTATTAAATGAATTATTATCAGTCATTTTACAAGTTCCATTAAATTTGCATCCTGGTTCAATTGCAATTTTTCCTATTGTAATCTCGCCAACAATAGATGCAGTTGCTTTGAGAGACAAAGATTCAGTTGCAAATAACTTCCCCTCTACCAGACCTAAAATATCTGCATTTTTGCAATTTATTTCACCTTTTATTTTTCCTGTTTCACCAATAATTACTCTGCCTTTTGTAGTAAGATTACCTGTTAATGTTCCATTTATTCTAATATCTCCATTTGAGTTTATATCTCCAATAATTGTAGTACCGACTCCTAATAAATTTATTGCAGTTGAATCAAAATCCTCATTACTTTTTGCCATAATTTTACTAATTAAAAAGTATTTAATTCATTATTTAAGAATTGACATCATAATTATAACTCTATTTTAAATTAAATATTACCATAGTTATCCAACAAATATAAAAAATGTTTAAAAAAGAATGATCCTTATTAATAAAAAAGAAACATCTAATTTTTAAAGCCTAAAATTT
>Ga0265316_10000596_pt1 | contig 40348 bp, 32 predicted proteins | sample 4522metaG_FD_202092 | JGI IMG/M metagenome (GOLD analysis project Ga0265316, IMG submission 202092) | Rhizosphere microbial communities from Carex aquatilis grown in University of Washington, Seatle, WA, United States - 4-5-22 metaG | ecosystem: Host-associated > Plants > Roots > Rhizosphere >... | reverse complement strand
GGAACCGCCCGTCCGAAACTCGACTGGCCACCGCTACGGGTGTACCGCTTCTCGGGGGCGATGTTCACCTTCGGCATCGAGACCCACGAGCGCGACGGGATCGGCCTGCGTGTGTACGGGGCAGCGAAGACCGTGGCCGATTGCTTCAAGTTCCGCAATCGCCTGGGCATCGAGGTTGCGGTCGAGGCCCTGCGTATGGGGATCGGAGAGCGCAAAATCACGCCGGCCGAACTGCTTCGCGCAGCCCGAACCTGCCGCGTGGACCGAATTGTGCGGCCCTACCTGGAGGCGCTCCAGTGAGTCCCGCACAATCGCGCGGCCTCGTTCACTCGGTTCAAGCACGCCTCAAGAATCAGGCGCAGGAAAGCGGACGTCCATTTGCCGAATTGCTGGAGCTGTACGCCATCGAGCGTTTCCTTCACAGGTTGGGATGCTCGCCACACCGCGATGAATTCGTTCTGAAGGGCGCGCTCCTACTTCGCCATTGGCTCGGCACGAACACTCGGCCCACGCGAGACATCGATCTTCTTGGTCCTGTCGACCTTGGCGCGGAACGACTGCACGATTTTCTTACCGGCTTCATGCTTCTCGCCGTGGAACCCGATGGCATCGAGTTCGCCACCGCCTCGATTGCGGTAGAACCCATCCGCACTGGATCCGCCGTCCTCGGATTGCGCGCCAAATTCGATGCCCTCCTGGGACGAACCAGGCTGCGCTACCAAGTGGATGTCGGCCTTGGCGATGCCGTCTTCCCCAAGACCGTGGATCTCGTACCCGGCGGACTACTGGGGATGCCCATGGCCAGCGTGCGTGCATACACGCCTTACACCTCGGTCGCGGAAAAGCTGGAGGCGATGGTGGTGCTGGGGGAGGCCAACAGCCGCACCAAGGACTACTACGATCTGGTTGCGTTGTCCCGGGGGCTGGCCCTGGACGGCCCAACGCTGGTCGAATCGATCCGTCGCACCTTCGCACGCCGGGCTACGCGCATCCCCGCTGAACCCTTGGAAGGCCTAGCCGATGCATTCGCGAACGAACCGCTCCACGCAAATCGGTGGCGAGGATTCCTCGACAGAAATCGACTGACAGTTGCCGAGGACGATCTAACGGGCGTGGTCGCGGCGATCCGGCGTTTCGCGCAGCCGATCCTTGATGCCGCCCGCGACGATCAACCCTTTCGGCGACGATGGCCGAAGGGCGGACCGTGGCGATGAGCGTAAACCCTGTCCCTGCATCACTTCTTCTCGGGGACGGAGCCCGCGTCCCCGTCCTGGCGGCGAAATCAGCTTGCGGGATTCTTGGATAAGTTCGTCTGAACCCCCGGTGTCACGCCTGCGGCCTCGGCGGCTAGGTCGGCCAGGACGCGCAGGGCGGCTTCGCGACGGGCGCGGCGGCGGTCGACTGTGAGGGGGGAGGGCGTGACGCCGGGCAGGTGCGCGCCTGCTTCCCCCTCCGCCTGGCTTTGGCCGGTCGGCCTGCGTTTTGAGTGGGCAGCGCCTGCGGGACGGCCGTAGGACGGGGCTGCGCCAGCGCGCCTTTCTGCGTCTGCCAGCGACTGTAGGGGTAAGGGCAGGGGCTGCGTTGACTGACTCGCGGCAGGCGCGGGTGCTTCGGGCAGCGACGCGCGGAATGTGGGGATGACATCTTTCAGAAAATACTCGCGCTCCTCGCGCTCGTTGTCGATGACGTCTTGGAAAATCGCCTGCATCAACTCGACCACACGCGCCGGATCGGTTCGCGGCGCGACCTGGGCAATCACATCGGATAGGGCCAGGCGAAATTCCTCAGCGCTCTGGTAGCGTTGCTGGCGATCGGGGGCCAGGGCGCGCAGCACGACTTTGTCCAACTCGGGCGCAATCCAGGGCGCGCGCGACGACGGCGGCATGGGCTTGGGGTGGCGAACCAGCGCCATGCCCGCCCCTGGATCAAGGCCAGAAATCGGCAAGTACTGGTGCCCAGTCAAAAGCTCCCACAGCACAATGGCCAATGTGTAGACATCAGTGCGCGGGTCGGCCACCTCGCCACGGGCTTGCTCGGGCGCCAGGTAAGCGGCCCGACCGAACACCACCCCAGGCTGCGTCTTCTCTTCTTTCAGTTCACTGCGCGCCAGCCCGAAGTCCGTCAGTTTCACATCGCCATTGTAGCCAAGCAGAATATTGGGCGGCGCAATGTCCCGGTGAACCAGCTTCAGCTCGCCGTAGCCATGCACATAGGCCAGCACGCGCGCCACCTCGCGCGCCACATGCAGCGCGACCTCAATGGGAATGCGCTGGCGCATGCGCACGCAGCGGTTCCACACCTCGCGCAGGTCCTTGCCCTCGACCATCTCCATTGCAATGTAGAATTCCCCGTCCACTTCGCCCGCGTCGAAGGTATTGACCAGCGCCGAATGACTGAGGCGCAATACCACCTTGGCCTCGTCGAGGAAACGCTTGGCCTTGCTCGGATCAGCCTTTTCCGACAGGACCTTTTTGATCACGCACAGCTTTTCAAAGCCGCCGATCTGACCCAAGGCCGCAATGTAGATTTCGCCCATCCCGCCCTTGGCCAGTGAGCGCAAGAGCAGATACTTGCCGAAGGGGTGCGGGAAGTACGAACTCATTGGCCCACGATCATCTAGTATCCCCGGCGCTGGAGCAGGTCCAGATTTTGGCGGGCGGTTCGGTTGTCGGGGTCCAGCTTCAACGCCTCTTCGTACGCCTTGCGCGACTCCGCAATCTTCTCCAGACGGAAGTAGGCGTCGCCCAGCACCACGCGGGCCTCGGCCCCGCCGCCGGCACGGGCGCCCTCGCGCGCCTGATTGACGGCTTCCTGGTACTCGTGCTTCTGAAACGCGATCTTGGCCAGCCCCACCAGGGCCGGCCCACGGGTCTTGGGTGAATGAACCAGCCGCTCGAACGCCGCGCGGGCCTCGTCAAAGCGCTGCGCCCGCAGAAAGTCCCGCCCTTCCTGCAAAAGCTTGCGGCCATCCGCCAACGGCACCGCTGCAATCGGCGGCGTGCGTGCCACGCGCGGACGCGGGCTCGCTTCGCGCTTGTGCGTCTCCTCGGCCGGGGCCGACTCGGCGGGCTCTGCCTCCTGATCGGGCTCTTGCGTGTCGGTCAGGATTTGCGTGTCCGTAGCCAAATCAGCGGCCCCATCAAGCGAAACCGGCCTCGTATCCGGCGGGGCTGCCACGACCAGAATGCCACTGTCCACCCGGCCGGCGTCCACACTGGCGAGCACCCGTACCCGCGAATGCCCTCGCACCAGCAGCACCGCTGTCAACGCCGCGGCCGCGGCCGCAGCCAACACGGCCCATTTCCAAGAGGCGACCAGGGAACGCAGGCGGCCCGGAAAAGCCACCGATTCCTGATTCGGCAGCGAGTCGTCAATCCGCGCTTCGGGGACCGCCGGCAACGCCAGCACAACCGGAGCGGGCGCCAGCGCCAGAACCGCTTCGACCTCGCGGATCTCGCGGCCAAACTCGGCCATGCTCTGCGGCCGGTCGGCGGGATTGCGTGCCATCGATCTGTCCACCAAGGCCACCACCGACGCGGGCACGTCAGATCTGAGACCGGAAATCGGAGCCGGCGGCTCGTTGGCCTTCTTGTGCAGGATCTCCATGACGTTGTCGCCGTCATAGGGCGGAACCCCTGTCAGCATCTCGTAAAGAATCGAACCGGCGGCGTAGATGTCCGATCGCGGATCAGCGGGGTGGCCCGCGGCCTGCTCGGGCGCCATGTATTCAGGCGTGCCCATGGCGACGCCCGGGCGGGTCAGGCGCTTGCCCACGCGTGGGTTGTCATCCACGTCGTCGCTCTTAGCGATGCCGAAATCGAGCACCTTGACGATGTCCGGCGCCGCAGTGACCACTTCGGTGCCGGGCTGGGCGGCGTGCCCGTTGGGAGTCCGGTTTGCGCCCGCCGGCCCGACCAAGAGGATGTTCTCCGGCTTGAGATCGCGGTGAATGACGCCCGCATCGTGGGCCGCCTGCAGGGCAGCGCACATCTGTGCGGTGATGCGCAGGGCGTGGTTGATCGCCAGCGGCCCCTCGCGATGGATGAGCAGGCCGAGCTCGATGCCCTCGATGTACTCCATCACGAAGAACAGCGAGCCCTCGGCCGTGGTGCCGAAGTCGGTCACGTTGACGACGTTGGGGTGCTCGATGCGCGAAGCCGCACGCGCCTCGCGGCGAAAACGTTCGACCAGATCCGGCGTACGGGAATAGGCCGGGTGCAAAACCTTGACCGCCACCCGCTTGCCGATCTCGATGTGCTCGGCCTCGTACACCCGCCCCATGCCGCCCTCGCCCCGCAAACGTCTGATCTGGTAGCGCCCGGCCAGCAGCGCACCCACCATGCGCGATCCCTCATCAGACGAGCGCCCGCCGTCGGATGACTGATCAGGTTTGTCGCGCAGACCAAGCGGCGCAGTTTCGGCTCGGTCGGCCTTGGCATCACCCGATGGCGACCCACGCTTGGGGCCAGCGAAAGCCGGGGCGCCACCCGACGAATCCAGCAGCGCCACGGCGCTGGCCATCATGGACAGCCTCTCCTCGCGCTCGCGCTGCATGACGTCCCCGAACAGCTCGCGCATGAAGTGCGCAACCTGATGCCCGTCCATTGCAGGCGCCGTCTTGGCCAAGAAAGCGGCCAGATCTGAACGCAACTCCTCGCCGCTCTGGTAGCGGTCCTCGGGTCGCACCGCCAGCGCCTTCATCGTGATTTCGTCGAGCGCGGACGGCACGCGAACAGCGCGTTTCGAGGGCGCCACGATCTGGGGGTGGCGCACCCGTTCCAGCAGATCGTCTTGCCCCGACGGCGACGCGCCCGCGCCACGCGCCCCAGCGGCAAAGAGCTGCCGGCCGGTGAGCAATTCCCACAGAATTACGCCCGCCGAGTAAATGTCGCAGCGACCGTCGAGCGGCTCGGCGCGCGCCTGTTCTGGCGCCATGTAGCTGACCTTGCCGTAGATCACACCGGGCGCCGTCTTCTCCAGTTTCAAGGTCGAGGTGGCCAAGCCGAAGTCGGTCAGTTTCACTTCGCCCGAATAGGAAAGCAGCACGTTGGGCGGCGATACATCGCGATGGACCAAGTGCAGCCCTTCAAAGTTGTGCGCATAGGCCAGGCCGCGCACCAGCTCCTTGACGATGTGGGCAGCCACCGACAGCGGAAAGGCAATGCCCTTCTGGGCGCAACGATTCCAGACCGCGCGCAGGTCCTTGCCCTCGACGAACTCCATGGCGAGGTAGATTTCGCCCTTGACCTGACCGGCATCGAACACGCCGACCAGGTTCCCGTGCGAAAGACGCACCACCACCTTGGCTTCGTCCTTGAACCGCTGCACGTAGCTCTTGCCCGCCAAATGGGGCAGCGCGGTCTTGACCACGCACAGCTTCTCCATGCCCCGCTGCCCGTGCACCGCAAGATAGAGCGCTCCCATGCCCCCGCGAGCCAGGGGCTTTGCCAGTACGTACCCGCCGAAGCGGCGCGGAAAACCGTCCATGGACAGCAGCGTGCTTGGCCCGGATGTTATTGGAACTAGATGGAAATTCCTAGGAGCGTATGCAGAAAACTTCGCATGGTCCCTTACCGCAAGCAGACGGCCAAGACCTGCTTCATGTCCGTCTTGCCGGCTATGGCCTTCTCGATGCCGTCCTGAAGCAAGGTGGTCATGCCGGCGGCCATGGCGAAGTTGCGCACGTCTTCGACGGGCGCGCGCTTGGCAATCGCCTGCTTGATGTGGTCGTCGTTGACCAGAAGTTCATGCACCGCAAGACGGCCTTTGTAGCCGGTCTTGCCGCAGATCTCGCAGCCCGCGCCCCGCCACATCTTCACCTGACCACGGGCAAAGCCACGACGAGCGGCTTCTTCCGCGCCGAAGGCCTGGATGATTTCGTCCACCTCGGCGTCGGTCGCGTCGTACTGTTCCCGGCACTTCTTGCACAGGGCGCGGGTAAGACGCTGGGCCAGCACGCCAAGCAGCGCGTCGGCGAAGCTGAACGGGTCGAGCCCCATATCGATGAGGCGGGTGATGGTTTCCGGGGCGCTGTTGGTGTGCAGGGTGGAAAACACCAGGTGGCCGGTCAGCGAAGCCTCGACGCCGGTGCTGGCGGTTTCCTTGTCACGCATTTCACCGACCATGATGACGTCCGGATCGGCGCGCAGAAAGGCACGCATGGCCGAGGCGAAATCGAGCCCGATCTTGGGTTGCACCTGCACCTGGCGCAGGCCCGCCTGGGTGATTTCGACCGGATCCTCGGCGGTCCAGATCTTCATGTCGACGGTGTTGATGCTGCCCAGCGCGGAATGCAGCGTCGTGGTCTTGCCTGACCCGGTAGGCCCCACGCACAGAACCAGGCCGTAGGGTTTGGCCAGCAGCTTTCTCAGCTCGTCGAGGTTGCGCTGGCTCATGCCCATGTCGGTCAGAGGGATGGGCTTGGACGCGGCCAAGATGCGCATGACAATGTCTTCGTTCCCGTTGACCGTGGGCAAGGTGGCGACACGCAACTCGATGGTGCGGTCGCGCATGCGGAACTTGATCTTTCCGTCCTGCGGCTTGCGGCGCTCGGAAATATCCAGCTTGGCCATGATCTTGAAACGCGCCACCAGGGAACTGCGGAAGGCCGGCGGGATGTCCTGGTAGCGCACGCAATCGCCGTCGATGCGAAAGCGGATGCGGGTGTTCTCTTCCTTGCCGTAGGGCTCGACGTGGATATCGGAGGCCCCGCGCTGGAAGGCATCGATGATGATCTGATTGGCCAGCTTGATGATGGCGCTGTCCGACTCCTCGCCTTCGTCGTCCTCATCACTGGGCTCGTCGACGGCTCCCGTGCTTTCGTCGCCCGACAGTTCCTTGAGCAAGACGTTGACGTCGGACCGATGACCGTAGGAGGCCTCGATGCAGGCGACGATCTCGTCCTTGAAGCCGACGTGAAAGACCACCTCCCGATCCGCCTCGATGGCACGCAAGGCATCACAGCGGGAAAAGTCAGTTGGGTCATCAATGACCACGATGAGCTGTGGGCCGCGCCGCTCGATGGGCGCCGCTCCCATCTTCTTCAGGTAGTCGAGGCGCAGGCGGCCGCGCAGGTCTTCCGGAATCTGCTGACTGGCGGTGAATCGGTAGAAAGGCGCGTTGTAGTAGCTCGACAGCGCCTTCTCCACGTCGGCCCGGTTCAGCCCCGCCTTCTCGATGAAATAGCGAGCGGGATCGAGGTCGGATTGCTCCGCCAGGGAGAGCGACTTCTGCAGGGTCTCGAAGGGCAGAATGCCGGCGGTGACAAGGTAGTCCCATTTTCCAACAAGCTTCTTGACGACCCGTTCCTGCGCAGCGGGAGCCGGCGTGGCCACAGGCACGGCCTTTGGGGGCTGCAAAGCGGCGCTGGGCGGAGTCGAACGGCCCCAGGTGGCGGTGGCGCGCAGCACCGGCGTGACCGCAGCGGGCGGGGGCACGGGCGGGGGCGCTGGCGCCTCGCGTGGCGCCAACAGTCCAGCCAATGTCTTGGCCACAGCTCGGCACAGCTCAGCGGCGCAGATCAAATCGCGCGGCACAAAGAGCCCCGATTCGTCCTGGCGATTGACCACCACCATCACGCCAAAGGGAAGATCGCCAACCAGCAGGGGTGCCACGATGGCGCCCTGGATGGCAGTCCCCAGCCATCGGTCCAGCCTGTCGTCAGGCCGCAGGCGCGGATGCAGCCGCGCCAACTCGTTCCCGTCGTTCAGGTTCTTGAAGACCAGCGGCGCCTTGGCGGCGTACGCAAAACCGACGATGTTGGTCGGATCGCGCGGCAGGCGCAGCTCGCGCACGCCGTCCTGCACCCAAGCCACGGCCCGCATCTGGCCTTGGGCATCAGACATGAACAGCATGGTGCGTTCCGCGCCGAAGAATGTGCTGGTTCGATCGGTCGCCTCGAACAGCAGGTCGTCCAGGGTGCCCACCGAGCCAATGTAGGCGACCAACTCCGCGAGGCGCGCGCGCTTGTCAGCCTGTCCAGACTGGTCGCCAACTTGCTTGAGCCATGTTGCTGCATCCATAGAACAGCTCTCACATCGTCATGATTGTGAATGGACATGAGCGCAGACCGGCGTGCACACCAAAGCCCACCTGCGCCTACCTCAACGACGACGACGGCCCCTTCGTTCTGAACGGCCAACGTGGTAGCGTTCTCGCTTTCCGAACGGAAGCAACGATGGCAGGCGAGAGCATCCTCGTCGTAGACGACAGCCCCACGATCCTGAAATTGGTCGAGATGACCCTGGCCAAGGCGGGTTTCCGTGTGTCGACCGCGGACTGCGGCGAGGCTGGAATCCTGGCCGCGAGCGAGCGGCCGCCGGACCTTCTGCTCCTCGACTACCTGTTGCCCGACCTGAACGGCGACGACGTGTGCCGGGCCATCTCGGGAAACGTAATCCTGTCTACCCTGCCCGTGGTGGTGATGAGCGCCAAGGGTGAGGAGGCAGGCGCCTGCTTTGCCCACGTGGGCAGTGTGGTCGACATATTGCCCAAGCCCTTTTCCCCGGATGCGCTGCTAGCGGTAGTCAACCATGCCCTCGAAAACCACCGGCGGCCGGCCAATCCTGTGCCGGGTGAGTCCCCTGACAACATGGACGTCGCCGGGCTTCTGCCCAAGGCCGAACCGGAGAAACCAGCCGGCTTGGCTATCGGGTTGGACGGCGCCGCGCTGGTGGCTGATCTGGCGGTGGTGTCGATCGCCGACGTCTTGCTGCTTCTGCAAGACCGGCAACATTCGGGTGCCCTGCGTCTGCAAGGCAAGGACGCGAGCATCGAGATCTGGGTGAACCGGGGCCGCATCGATTTCGCCGGCGCCCGCGGTGTGGCCGACGAATTCTTGCTTGGGCACTTCCTGGTGCGCGGCGGACTCGTCGAACGCGCCAAGTTGGACCAGGTGCTGGACGACCGGCGCGCCGTCCCGGGGGCCGGCCTGCTCGGCGCCGATCTGTGCCGACGGGGCCTGATCACGGAAGTCGGGCTACGCAGGGCCATGGCCCAACAAACCACCGCCCTGGTTTTCGAGGGGCTGCGCTGGGGCAAGGGAACCTTCTCATTCCACCCGACGGTCGAGCCGTCGCCCGCCGCCCGCGAGGCGAGTCTGGGCCTGCCCATTGATGGGCTCATCATGCAAGGCCTCCGGCGCGTCGATGAATGGCGCGTGATCGGACACGAGATAGACAACTTCGACATGGTGTTCGTGCGCAACGAGGACAAGATCGCCTCGTTCGACGAGCAGCGGTTGCTGCGCGAAGAAGCCGCCGTGCTTGAGATCGTCAACGGCAAGAACACCGTGCGCGACCTTGTCCGACTTTCCAAGTTGGGCTCGTACGATGTGACCCAGGCGCTGTTCCGCCTGCTGCGCTGCAAATTCATTCGCAGGCGCGTGGCCCCGATGGTTGGGTAACTGTGGCAGCGTCCTCCAATTTGGACGTGGTCTTCTTTCAACTGCGCGGCCTGCGCTGCGCCCTGCCGGCCAGCGTGGTGCGCGAGATGTTGCCCATGCCGGCCCTGACACCGGTGCCGCTGGCCCCGACCGTCCTGCGCGGAATCGCCCCCGTGCGGGGCCAGATCCTGCCTGTGCTGGACCTGGGCGTGTACTTTCCACAAGTGGGTGAGGGGCGCGACGGCCTGCCCGATCTCATGACGGCCGAGCGGATCCTCTTGATCGAAACGGCGCCCGATGCCAACACGCCGGCCATCCAAGCGGCGCTGGCCGTGGAAGGCCAGGTGCGCATGGGCCAGGTCGACGAGCAGCACAGTCGACCACCGCCGCCGCGACCGATCTTTCTTACCGCCACGGTGCTCGACGCTGAGGGCCCTGCCCTGCTGATCAGCGCCCAGCACGCCATCGACCACGTTCGCCACGCCATCAGCACAGTGACAAACCCATGACCAAAGACAACGGAATGCAAACGATCCTTCGTGTGGTCAACGCCGCCAAGGATGGCGATCTGACCCTGCGCGCCGAGGTGGACGCCCCCGCGCTGGCCCCGCTGGCGCTGGCCATCAACGAGATGCTGGATGCCCTCGGCGATCATGCCAGTCGGATCGCGGGCGGTGCCACCCAGACCCTGCAGACCGCGGCAGCGCTCGGCCGCGCCCACCAGGTGATGGCCGAGGGCCTTTCTCGCCAGCAGGTGGCCATCGCCGAAATCACGCGCCGATTGAAGGCCCTGGAAGCGCGATCCGACGAGATCGGCCAGATCGTCGAGCTGTTCGACGACGTGACTTCGGAAACGAATATTCTGGCGCTCAACGCCGCCATCGAGGCCTCGCGCGCGGGCGTGCAAGGCAAGGCGTTTGGCCTGGTGGCCGAAGACGTGCGCAAGCTGGCCGAGCGCTCGGCCGCGGCCACCAAGGATATAGGCGCCTTCATCCAGACCATCGTGAATTCCACGAGCGAAGCCAACCAGACCATCGAAGAGATTCGCCGCGGCGCCGAGATGCTGGCCGCAGCAGCCGATCAGGCGGGCCGCGACACGGCCACGCTGGGCGCTGACATGAAGACACTGGCCCAGGCGCTGTCGCGCTTGCGCTTCGCCGGCCAAGACGAGGCCGAACTGGCGCGTGCTCTGCGGGAACGCGGCGCTGCGCTGGGCGAGCTGCTGCAGCCGTTGGCGTCGCTGGCCGGCAACGCAACCACTCCGCTTTGCGATGCCCTCCGCCGGGTGCTGGCGGCGCTGGCCGAAGGCACGAACAAGTAGCCTGCACAGACACCATGGCGCCACCCGCGAAAGACGGCTCGGACAACGGCGAGCGCGGCCCCCTCGGTGAGTGGACCCCGAACGAAGCCGAGTTGCTGCGCGGCCTGTTTCTCGACGAAGCCGAGAAGCACCTGCGCCAAATCGCAGAGGCACAGCGGGCACTGGCGCGGGCCGCGGAGACGACCTTGGACGTGGATCCCAGCTTGGTTGACGCCCTGTTTCGCCATCTGCATACCCTCAAAGGATCAGCGGGCTCCGTGGCCCACGACGCCATCGCACGGGCCGCGCATGAGTTGGAAGAGCTGTGCGCCGAGATGCGATCCGGAAAACTCGCGCCCACCTTCGGAATCCTGGAACGAATTGACGAGGGTATCTCATCTCTGCGGGCGCTTCTGACCAGCGCCCGACTGGCCGCGCCGCCTGCGCGCGGAGTCGATCCGCTTGAAGCCGTTGCCCTGCCACGTGCGGCGGCAGAGCGCCGCCGACAGAACGACCGGCGCGCCGTGGCTGATCGACGCACCAGCGGCGAAGGCATGCTGCGGGTCGAAGCCGAGCGACTGGACATCATGCTCGACGGGGTCGGCGATCTGGTCATCCTGCGCACCCGCCTCGATCGACGCGTACACGAGCTGGAGAGCGTGCTGCGCGACCTGCGTGTCACGCGCAACACCATGCGCACCTCGCTTGGGGAATTGGGGACCGGCGTGCCAAGTGGCGCGGCCCCGGACACGCGCATGCTCGACCGCCTGGGCGAGGTGGAAGTCGGATTCGCCAACTTCGCCCTCTACCTCGACCGAACGGCGCGCGCCTTGGCTGCCGACGCGGGCTCCATGCGCCAGGTCTCGGAAAAGCTCGAAGAACAAATTCGCCGCTCGCGCCTGGTGCCCATGGAATGGCTGTACAGCCGGCTGGGATCGGCCATGCGCGAGCTCGAACGCTCCTGCCGCCGGCCGGTGGATATGACGGTCGCTGGCGGCGAAGTCGAGTTGGACAAGAGCGTGGTCGATCAACTCGCCGACCCTCTGCTGCACCTTCTGCGCAATGCCCTGGCGCACGGAATTGAAGCGCCTGAAATGCGCGCCCTACGCGGCAAGCCGACCCGCGGTCGCATCGATATAAAGACCGTCCAAGAGGGCGAGTCGATCTCCATCACCTTTGAAGACGACGGCGGCGGCATCGACCGGGAAGCCGTCCGCCAGGCCTTGCGGCGTACCGGGCGTCAGCACGCCGCCGACTCGCTGGACGACACGGGCATCGTCGCGGCGGTTTTCGAGCCGGGGTTTTCGACCCGGCCGCATTCAGACTCGCTGGCCGGCCGAGGCATGGGCCTCAACATCGTCGAAAGCACGATCGCGCATATGGGCGGTGAGGTCAGGCTGGAGCACAAGGCTGGCGTTTTCACCCGCTTTTGTCTCACAGTGCCGCTGAGTGGAACCATCACGCAAGCGCTGTTGTTCAAGCTGGGCGGCCAGGTCTACGCCGTGCCCGCCGCCCACGTCGTTGAAGCCTTGCCGGTGGGACCCGATGTTCTGGCCGGCAATGCCATTGTGACGCCCATGCCGCCCAGGCACCCAGTGGGAAACGCACCACCGCTCCACCTTCTGCGCCTGCACGCCTTGCTGGGCATCGAGTTGCCCCCGGGCCGGCGCGCGGCAGCCCTGCACGTGCGCTACGGCGGCCGCGATTTCATCTTTACCTGCGACAAGGTCATTGGCCCGCGCACCGTGGTGATTCGTCCGCCAGGGCCGATTCTGGGACTGATTCCGCTTTATGCCGGGGTGACAGCCTCCGGGGCGGGCAAAGCGCAACTCGTGCTCGACCTGGGAACTCTCGCCGAGGCCGCTCTTGGGCCACCGCGAACCGCCGCGCCTGGACCGCGGCGCGGGCAACCCCGCGTGCTCATCGTCGACGACTCGCGCATGGCGCGCGAAAGCGCGGCGCGCTTGCTTTCCGCCGGTGGATTTCAAACCGTCGCTGCCGAGGACGGCTGGGACGCCTGGGAAGTCCTGAGCGAGCGCCGCTTCGATGCCGTGGTGACCGGCCTGGAAATGCCCCGTGTGGACGGGTTCCAGTTGATCGCGCGCATCCGCCACGAACCCACCCTGCGCGGCCTGCCCATCGTGGTGCTCTCGTCGCGCACCTCGCAAGCCACCCGCCAGCGCGCCCTGGCCGCCGGCGCGAATGTCTTTCTGCCCAAGTCCCGCCACAAACGCAGCCTGCTAGAGGCCGTGAGGTCGTGCCTGCGCGAACAAGGATCGGTGCCAGCGACGGAGCGGCGGTAGGCTACACCGTGACCGGCGGTGGGGTCGTCTCGCCGATGAAGGGGCCATCAGGGGTGACGATGGCGCCAATCAGGTTTCCCTGGGCGGTAGCGCCGGGCCAGACCACGCTGCGGACCACTTGACAGCCGGCTGACACGCGGGCGCCGCCGCAGACCACGGCCCACGGTCCGACCACGGCGCCGGCCTCGATCACGGCACCACCGGCGATGCGAACGGGCGCCACAATGCGGGCCGACTGATCAATCTGCGCCGCGGGATCCACGCCGTCGAGCGGCCCGGGCGGATGGGACAGCAGGCTTGGGTTGGCCACCAGGGCGAGGTTCCCGGCGAGATAGGTTTCCGGGTTGGAATGCTCGGCGAAATAGCCGGTCATGGTCATGGATCCGATGCGGTCACCGGCGCGCAGGGCGGGAATGTAGGCGTCGCCTATGATGTCGGACACGCCCGCGGGCAGGCGGTCGAGCAATGCCGATTCAACGACATGGATGCCGGTGAACATGCGCGGAGCCAGCGGCGTGCGCGCGACGCGGTCCACGCGTTGGCCGCGAATACTCAACACGCGACCCTCGGCATCGACGCCCACGGGTGCCCACATTTCGGGGTGGGGATCCTCGCGCAATACCATTGTGGCTACAGTTCCCTTCGGCGCCTGATTGTGGGCCGCAATCACCGCCCGCAGATCAACATCAGCCGCAACCTTGCCGTTGACGATCAGCACCGGCATTGAAGCGAACAGCGAGCGGGCCTTGCCCACGCCGCCTCCTGTTCCCAGCAGCTCTTCCTCGACCGAGTAGCGCAGGTTCACGCCGAATTGCGATCCGTCGCCCAAGGTCCGCCCGATCTTGTCGCCGTGGTGGTGCAGGTTGATCACCACGTCACGCAGCCCCGCCTGCCGGCACAGCGCCAGGGCATAGGTGACAGCGGGATAACCGCACACCGGAAGCAGCGGTTTGGGAAGGGCCAGGCCGAGCGAGCCAAGCCGGGTCGAGCGGCCAGCCGCGAGAATCATCACTTGCATGGGGCCAGAGTATTCCACACTGCGGGCCTGCGGCGACAAACCGCATTGTGGTACGCTGCCTCCGCCATGAAAATTTGTGTCATCGGAACCGGGTACGTCGGACTGGTTGCGGGTGCGGGATTCGCGGATATGGGCAACGACGTCACCTGTTGCGACATCGACGGCGAGAAGATCGCCCTGCTGAACAGGGGTCAGATGCCGATCTACGAGCCCGGCCTCGACAAGCTGATCGCCCACAGCGTGCAGGCGGGCCGGCTGACCTTCACCACGGATCTGTCTGCCGGCGTGGCCGGGGCCGAGGTCGTGGTGCTGGCGGTGGGCACCCCGCCCGCGCCTGACGGCTCGGCCGATCTTCGCTACATTCTCCAGGCCGCCGAAACCGTGGCGCGTGCCCTTTCCGGTTGGGCCGTGCTGGTGACCAAATCCACCGTGCCGGTCGGCACCGGCGACAAGATCGAGGCCATCGTACGCCAGCACACACGCCACGAATTCGCCGTGGCATCCAACCCGGAGTTTCTCAAGGAGGGCGACGCGGTCAACGATTTCATGAAGCCCGATCGCGTGATCATCGGCACCAGCGATGCGCGCGCCCTGGCCACCCTGCAGGCCTTGTACACGCCTTTTACCCGATCAAGCGATCGCATCCTGGTGATGGACCGCCGCTCGGCCGAGCTGGCCAAGTACGCGGCCAACGCCATGCTGGCCACACGCATCTCGTTCATGAACGAGCTGGCCGGCCTGTGCGATGCCGTGGGCGCTGACATCGAACTGATTCGCAAGGGGCTGGGCGCCGACGCCCGCATCGGCACCAAATTCCTGTACGCGGGGGCGGGCTTCGGCGGCAGCTGCTTTCCCAAGGATCTGCGCGCGGTCATCAACACGGCAAAACAGGCGGGCACGCGCCTGCAGGTTCTCGCCGCGGTGGAAGCAGTCAACGAGCAGCAGAAACACCACCTGACCGAACGCCTGCGCAAGCACTTCGGCGGCAACCTTGCCGGTCGCAAGATCGCCGTATGGGGCCTGGCCTTCAAGCCAGGAACCGACGACGTGCGCGAGGCGCCAGCCCTGGTGCTCATCGAAGACTTGCTGGCCGCAGGCGCGCGCGTTGCTGCCACGGACCCGGTGGCCATTCCGTCGACGCGCAAAATCCTGGGCGAACGTGTGAAATTCCACGCTTCCAACTACGAATGCGCCGAGGGCGCCGACGCCGTGGCCCTGGTCACCGAATGGCACGACTACCGTCGGCCGAATTTCGCGCGTCTACACAGCATCATGCGCACGCCGGTGCTCGTCGACGGACGCAATGTCTGGGACCCGGCCGAACTGCGCGCCGCCGGGTTCACCTACTACGGGATTGGGCGGGGACTTCAGGGCAGCGAAGGTGCAGAAGGAACTCCACGTTGCCCTTGCCCCCGGTGATAGGCGACGTCGTCTCGCCCAAAACCTGGTAGCCGAGTGCGCTGGCCGCGGCCTTCACCTCGTCAAGCGCCAGCTGACGGTCGCCCTCGTCGCGAACGATGCCGCCCTTGCCCACCTTGGCCCGGCCCACCTCGAACTGCGGCTTGACCAGCGTGACCACGGCCGCGCCTGGCTGGAGCAAAGCCGGCAACACCGGCAGCACCAGGCGCAAAGAAATGAACGACACGTCGACCACGGCAAAGTCGCAGCGCTCGGGAACGCGGTCGGACGGCATGAGCCGAATGTTGGTGCGATCGATGACAACCACGCGCGGATCCGAGGCGACCTTCCAATCGAGCTGGCCGTGCCCGACGTCGATGCAGTACACCCGGCGCGCGCCACGCTGGAGCAGGCAGTCGGTGAACCCGCCGGTCGAGGCGCCCACGTCGACCGCGACCAGGTCCTTCACATCAAGCCCAAAAGTCGAAAGCGCATGCGCCAGCTTGACCCCGCCGCGCGAGACGAAAGGCATCGGCTCCCCGCGCAAGCGCAGCGCCGCCTGCGCCCCGACCAGATCGCCGGCCTTGTCCACCGGGCGATCCCCGTCGAGCACCTGGCCCGCCAGAATGAGTGCCCTCGCCTTCTCGCGCGTCGGCGCCAGCCCCTGCTCGACCACCGCGAGATCAGCGCGGATTCGCTTGGGGTGGGCCTGGATTGCCGACTTAGCCACGGATTCGTCCCCGGAACCGGTATTTGCGTTACGCGCCATGGTGCAACCCAGAATAGACCGTGCAGAGTTCATGGTTGCAAACCAGATCGCCCCAAGTACAATCCCCTGACTCGTTAACGCGGGTTCGGGGCTGTAGCTCAGCTGGGAGAGCGCTAGAATCGCACTCTAGAGGCCGTGGGTTCGATCCCCATCAGCTCCACTGCAAGATCATTAGGGATTTCGGGAGAGGGAGGATCGGGGGGCGGGGCGGTTGCACCAAATGTGCGCCAAGCGGGCGGATCTCGTGCGGCATAGGTAGCCTGACCGCCTGACCGACCGACGGCGGATCGAACTGCACACACACCAACGCTCCGCCGTTCCGATTTCGCCTTTCGGCGGGCCACAGGCGCTAGGCGCGTTGATTGTTCCGCGGTCCGAGGAGTGAAGGCAAAATGATGGCCGCAACGATGATCATCACCACGACAACCCACCTGGGCAGCCCCACCAAGCTGCGGAGCTGGTCTTCCTTCCTGACTTGCGCAAGAGCAGCTGCGCCTTGATCAGACGAAAGCTCGCCCGCTGCAACTTGCTGAAAAACACCCATGCTGGTCATTGGTCTCTCCTAGATGCCTTTCGACCTTTAGGGGTTACACCTGAGCAGTCTACCAGAGTCCATGCAAGTAGTGCCACATATGGCATAAGCGATGTCACCAGATCGTTGAAGATCGTGTCAAAGTGGTAGCGGCGCGAGCTGTCAATGGAGACTACACCTACCACATCTTTTCCGCAGAGAACAGGCACGCAGAGTATCGAGCTATATGGTTTTCCTGGATGAGTTTCCGGGTAGTCTGAGTACACATCCCCTGTGACTTGTGGTTCATGGGTGCGTATGGCTTCCCACGCCAACATGCCTTCTTTGGGACTGCGAACCGACCCACCCCGATGCTCTCGATCCCGAGACACAACTACAAGCGTCTCTCCGTCTTCGATCAGGAGGTTGGCATAGATCTCTTTCGCACTCAGGTCGGCCCTGTGGTCGCGGACGTACCCGGCTATGAGAGCGAGGCAATCTGCCTGGAATCTGCAAATCTCATCAGGCGTGAGCCGATCAGATCGGTTCATGGTCTGAATCAGGGAATAGTGGCGAAGCTTTCTATCGTCGTAGTTTCGGCGAAGGAGGCGCATGTGACTAGGTGAGAGATCCTGATAGGCCCGCGAAACCCCGTACACGGCATAGAGAATGATGTAAACCACTGCGTACTTCTTCCCCAGGATGAAGATGGGAAAAGCAGTAGCGGCAACGTGAATTAGCGCCGGGAAGAGATTCGTCTTCCAGGATCCCCAGAAAAGGCGCGCCTTGCACGTGTGCAACAAGACCACAAGACTTCTACGCCAACCCATTGGCGCGCTAGCCGGGTTGCTTCTCGCGGGCGATGAATTGCCCAGCGAAGACCCCTTCCGACGAGGCTCGCTCTGTTTCTGCACATTCACGGCTGCCGGTTCTCGTACTGCCAACGGTGCCGATGACTTCCCGTCCAACACTTCGGTCACAGGAGAACCATATCAGGAAAATGAAGCGAATCGCAAAGGCCGCAACCTCCTGTGGCTGGCTGGCGATCTAGCTCGAACTCGCCCTACGCCCGGTGATGTCCGCAACTTCAGCCACGGGTCGCTCGAAGCGCAGCCTTCCGATCTCGTCGCGCATGAAGTCCGGGGCCAGGTGGGCGTATTTCATCGTCACCGCCACCGAGGAGTGACCGAGGAGCTTCTGCAGGGTGAGGATGTTCCCGCCGGACATCATGAAATGGCTGGCGAAGGTGTGGCGCAGGCCGTGGAAGGTGACGGCGTGACACTCGGCGCCGGCCAGCGCGGCCTTGAAGCCGTAGTCGCGATCCTTCTGCCTCATGAACCCGCGGGCCGTGGGGAAGACCAGGGCTTCATCCGAGGCCGGACAATCGCTGCGCCACTGGCGAAGGACGGGCAGCAGCGCCGGGTTGATGGGCACCGCGCGCGGCTTGCCTGACTTCGGGGCCATCCGATACGAACGGCGCACAGAGGGGTCAGCAGGCCGCGCTCAAGGTCGCAGTCGGCCCTGCCCCGCTGCAGAGCCCACCCTCCTGAGTGGCACCGATCTCTTGCCGTGCGCAATTTCCCTGATCGGTGTTCGCTGTGCGTATCCATCCCCAATCAGTGGTTTGACGGCAATTGTCCAACAAGTTTCATGGTCTACCCGGCCGATCTCGCCGACTGTGTCCAGACCCAGCTTGAGACCAAGAGCTTTGCCTGCGCCTCAGGTCTCTCGTGTGGCGCGAGTGACACGGTAGGCGCTTGTCCCTGCTGAACGAGATCGGCCGGCCCGGCAAGCTCATCTCCAGGAAGAATCTGGGAGGACTCAGGCACCAATCCCCGGGCCGCGGAATCTGCGCGTCGCGATCCGAGCGCAGCTCGTGACGCGCGAGAGGCGCCGAACCGCGCCTCCGGGTCAAGTTCTCCTCGAAACGGGCGATGCCTTGGGCAGCAGCATGTATTCGTTGGAGGGCACGTTGAAGACAAATCGCCTGAATTCATGGTTTGCGCTCTCGCTTCTGCTCGCGGCAGCATGCGGGGCGCAGAAAGGGATCGGCCAAGCTGGTTCATGCCAAGGGGAAGGACCGGATGGTGGCGCAAGCGCGGCGCAAGCCGGTGCGGGCGGCCAGGTGCCCGAAGGTGCGGGAGCAGGCAAGAACACCGTTCAATTCAGTTTGCTTCAAGGACGGTTAGTCGACATCTCGATCAGCACACCGGGGCTTGCCCTTGCGGTCTTTGTCATCAGCGACAGCAACGGCAATGCCGTTCGCACGATCAAAGCGACCAGCTCACCCTCGCAGGAAATTCCAGGCACAGGAGCGGAGGCCATCGGCTTCTGGTGGGATGGATCTGACGACAACGGACGATTTCTGCCCACCGGGATCTACACCGCGAAAGTTACCGCCACGGATGGATCTCCCTTGCAGGTCGCCTGTGCGTTCACGCCGTCCGCAGCGACCTCGAACGTCACAATTCGTGGAAATCTGAATCCAAGCTCGCAGCCTGTGACTTTCAATCCCCTGCTGGGGACGTCGAACTTCAAGACCAGCATGGTCATGTACAGCTCGCTCGGCGATCCTATCCAGCTGGACATCCACTTTTCCAAGAATGATGCGGCCACCACGCAGCCCGGAGACTTGGGCGACTGGACCTATGATGTTGTGACAGACGGAGGAAATCTGGATACTGAAGGCGACGGCACCACCCCCGCCACGAGAGGCACGCCAACGGTGGTCGCGGGTGGCGCACTTCGGTTTGGTACCTGCGGCGTGCTCATTTCAAACGTGACGACCCTCAACGCTTTCAACCCCAAGGGTGCGATGCACCCGCAACCTCTTACTTTCAATTTCGGCACAGGCACTGCCGTCGGTGGTACTGGGGTCGACGGGATGACCCAATTTCGAGCGAACAGCGCCGTCAGCTCCGTGGGCCAGAATGGAAACAGTGCGCTCATTGCTTGCGTCGCAACAGATCTCGGAGCGGACGCTGGATCGAGTTCCCCAGCCACGCCGGACACGTCGCCAGCAACGGTCACAGCGACCACAGGTATCACGATGCGCGGCAATTTGGATGCGACTACGGTGCCCACCATCTGCGATCCCGACAGCGTGCCAACGACCTCGAATTTCAGCGCCGCCATGACGGTATTCGACTCGTTCGGCAGGCCCATTCAGATTGAAATCTGCTTCTGCAAGAACGGAATCGTATCAACCCAGCCAGGCGATTCTGGCAACTGGACCTATCACGTGATGACCGCCCCTCAAAACCTGGCCAGCGCGGGCGACGGCACAGACCTATCGTGTGGTCCAGCAGAAATCGCCACTGGTACGCTTCGCTTCGACACTGAGGGCAGACTCATTTCAAACGTAACATCGGCAGCCGCGTCCTTTGTCCCCAAGGGTGCGACAACCCCACAAACGATCAGATTCGATTTCGGCAACGGGACCGCCTCGGGCGGCTCTGGCCTCGACGGCCTAACCCAATACGCCGCGGCCTCGGCAATCAGCTTCATCGGCGAGCAGTCGATCTAGCGCCCGTACCATCGCGCACGCGCGAAGCTTTCCCCCTCAGTGTACGCAGCGAACGTGATACGCAGAGGACGCGTCGCTGTACGCCGCGAAACCAACGCCAAAGTCGACGGCCCACGCGGAAGACGGCACGGGGACAGACGGAGTTGACGACCAGTGGTTGTCTCCCGCCGCCGAGAGGAAGGCGCCCTGATAGATCGAGGGGGCGAACCGCGAGCCATCCACGATGGTCTGCAGCTCCTTGATGGTGGGCAGACGCCAGCCCGTGCCCAGGCCGGCACACAATGTCTTGGCATCGGCCCAAGCGTACTTGGTCGACGGAACGGTCTGTTTCCAGGTGAGCTTGGTCTTGCTGTCGTAGACCGTCCCGCTGGTGTCGTCCGTCACGTACCGGTCAGGCGGGGCGGTGGGGGCGACGGCTCCGCCTCGCACGCAACGAACGCGGTCAAGATTGGCGGCCTCGCCGTTGCCCGCAATGCCGTCGGTAAAGTTCACGTACCACGCCCATGACGGAGCCACGGCCACCGGAGTCGAGGACCAGAAGACGTCCGTAAGTGTAGAGGGGAAGTAGGCCGTGTTGATGGCGGGATTGGCTTGCCCGGCGTCCACGATGGATGCCAGCTGGATTCGCGACGGCAGGCGCCAGTCGTTGTGGCCAGCGAGAGTCTGCATCGGGCAGTAGGCAACCGCGTCGGACCAGGTGTACTTGGTCGTGGGCACGACTTGCTGCCACATGAGCCCCGTGACGTTGTCGGTGACTGTGCCGTCCTTGTTGTCGGTAAAGCTTGCAAGGTTCGGCGCACCCGCCGTGACGTCGGCCTGACTGTTGGGCATCGGCCACTCGGCCCATGGGTCCACCACGCACAGAGGCGTGGTGTAGCTCGCGCACGCCTGCCCAGCTGAGCACGTAGAATTGCTGTAGGCCGTGCACCCGACGGACTGGAGGACGCAGGTCTGAAGAGCCGTGCTCGACGAACAGAGGGCTGTCCCAGCCGCACAAGCGTCAATGCAGCACGCGGCCGGGCCAGTCGCGTCCATACACGCTCCGCCGGTGCAGGTCGAAGTCGTGTAGGCGGTGCACCCGTTGTCTGCGATCTCACACCTCTGCAGGCTCGTCTTCGACAGACACCGGTTCGTCCCGATGGTACACGTGTTGCTGCAACACGAAGCCGCGCCGGCCGCGCCCGAACACGCTCCGTTGGAGCAGGTCAAAGACGACGACTTATACAAGCAGGCCTGCGCATCTTGTGAGCAAGTGGCCAGTGTCGCCGGGTCTGCACAGGTCCCCCCGATCGATGTGCAAACAGGATCCGCCTTGCACGCGCATTTGGCGCTTCCGACTGGCCCGGTGCAAGTCTGACGGGACCCGCAGTCGACCGGTGCGCCCCACTGTCCGTTTGTGCATGTTTGCACGCTGTTCCCCGAACATTGGGTGGCATTGGCCTGGCAGATGGTCGACGTTCCCCCCGCTCCCCCAGCGCCACCCGTGGCGACGAATCCCCCGCTCGCGACTGACCCGCCCGAAACGGACGTTCCGCCCGTGGCGACGGAGCCCCCCACGCCGCCTGCGCCAATGCCACCCGTTGGCCGGCCACCCGCGTTCGGCGTACCGCCGGCACTTGTCGTGGCGCCGATGCCAGCGTCACCACCCGGACCGCCGCCTAGGCTTGGGCCGCCGTCCTTGTTCGGATTGCCACCCCCATTTCCACTCCCGCCACCGTTTGTGACGCCACCCTCGCCACCGCTGCCGCCCGCGCCAGATGCGCCACCGGCGGCGAAGGTGCCCCCTGTTCCTGTTCCGAGAGTCAGCCGCGGATAGAAGCAACCCGCCGCAGTCGCGGCGACTAGGAACATCCCAAGCCGAATTGTGCCGGGGAAATCGGTAGTAACCAAGGTGCAGAACAAGCTAGCACAGCCCGGGCTTTCTCCGCCAAGCGGCTACTTGCCGATCATGACTTCCGTCGACTTGATGACCGCCGCGATCGCATCGCCAACCTTCAGACCAAGCCGATCCACCGATGTCGCGGTGATGACCGAGACCAAATCCTGGCCGCCGATCTCGACGACGATCTCGGCCATCAGGTCCCCTTTCTTGATGCTCTTGATGGTCCCCTTGAGTTGGTTTCTTGCGCTGAGGTTCATGGCTGGCTCCCTTTGTGAATGCCCCTGAGGATGTTCGCTGTGGTTCGATGCTGGCTGGTGGCGATCGGTGACGCATTCTACCCGATCAACGGGATCGGGTTTCGCCGACCTGCTGTCCAGACTCCTGCGTGATGTACCCGCCCACAATATCAAGCTCGCGCCTAAAAGTGGTGCTCCCCAGCGTGTCGACCAGGCGCTCGATTCTCGGGTCGGTGGCCAGGTCACGCGGGATTACAAGATCGAAGCGCTCCACAGCGAGCGGGATGAATCCGAGCCCAAAGGCCAACGCGGCCCCGCGGATGGCGATCCCAGCGTCGGCCACGCCCATGGCGATCGCCTGTGCGACTTCCATGTGCCCAAGGGCAACGCCGCCGCTTCGACGCAAGATTCCCGACGATACCTTCTTCGCTCTCAGCGCCTGTTCGAGCAACTTGTGGGCACCCGCGCCCGACTCACGCTGGACCAGACGAATCTTTGGATTCGCCAGATCCTCTGCGCCTCGAATCCCAAATGGATTGCCAGCCCCGACGACGATTCCCTGTTCCCAGGACGCGAAGTTGACGAAGAGCATCCCACGCCCCGGCAAAGCGCGGCGAACGAATGGGACGTTGAATTCCCGGGTCGCCTCGTCGCACAGGTGAAGGCCGGCGACGTGCACTTCGCTCCTCTCCAAGGCATTGAGCGCCGCCATGCTCGATCCTTGTACCCATGAGATCTGGATGCCGGCCGGCTCTCTCCCGAGCCTTGCGGCGAGCATGCCCAACGCCGGCGCGCACCCCATGATGACAAGGCGTCGACGGGCGAGCTCCAGGTCTCCCAAAGGCTCGACCTGAACCGTTCGCTTGCGACGGACCCGTTGCGTGGCAGGAAGTACGAGGCCATCGGCGGCCTGCGAGAGGGAATCGGTGCGCCGTGGATCGATCGGATGCGCGACCCATCGCCCGTTGATGTCAGCCAGGGAAACACGAGAATGGGCTGACTCGGACACCGCAGGGGCACCGGCAATGGTTGCCACCAGCGGCGCTGGCGGAAGATTGAGATAGAAAAGAGATTCGAGGCGGCAGTTGAGAACCTGGGCAAGCCGGAGAGCGACGTCGGTTCCCGGAACCACACGGCCACTCTCCAGGGCACACAGGCTCTGTCGCGAGATACCGACCTTGTTCGCCAGCTCAAGCTGGCTCAACTCGCGAGCGAGGCGCAGCCGCCTCAACGACGTTCCAACGGCGGACAGTTTAACAGCCGTGTCTGTGTCGCGTTTACTTGACATGTAGTCAAATATGCTTGCGCCCGGTCGGAACGTCCAATACTTTGGATACTTCGGGTTCTTGGGCCGGAGGAAAGGTGAGCCGTTCTACCCAATCCCCTGCACCTGTTCTCGTAAAGGAGTTCTCCATGCAGAAGCAACGACGGGACTTCCTCAAGATAACGGCCGCGGGCGCGGCTGGCTTGGCGCTGGCAAGAGCCGATAGGGCGTTCGCGGCATGGCCCAGCTCGGGAAGCCTAGCGGTGAATCCGACTATCAGCAACATGCGCGTCGTGGCCTGCGTCGACGCCAAGATGCTGAAGACGGCTCTCACGTCGATGACCTTCGCCGCAGAAAACACCGCGGTCGATTCCGCACGCGTGCAGGCGAACATGGACGCCATGGCCATGCAACTGGCGAACGAAACAACCGCGGATGCCGCATGGAAAGCCATTTTCCGGTCAAGCAAACCGTGGGCATCCACGAAGGTTGCCATCAAGGTCAACACCATTGAACCGAAGAACATGGCCCGCATAGCGGTGGTGGAGAAGTTCTGCAAGATCATGGCGGGTTTTGGCGTACCCGGCGCCAACATCGTCATCTACGATGGCAACACGACCTACGGCGCCGGAATCTCGAACTACACCAGCTACTTCAGCCTGACCGACACCACCAAGATCCAGGCGGTGGTCAGCAGCTACAACACCGGAATGGGGGGCACGACCAAGGCCAACATTCCCGGCGGATCCTCGGCGAACTGCACTGCGGACATTGCCAACGGCGTGACTGACATCCTCATAAATATCGCCAACAACAAGGGCCACACCCTGATGGGCAAGGCCACCTTGAGCATGAAGAACCACTTCGGCACCTTTGCCCCCAACCACGACAACACCTACGTTTTCAACATCAACAAGAGCGACGCCATTCTCGGGGGAACGCCGGTGCGGCAGCAACTGTGCTTCATCGATTCCATCATTGCCAACAAGGCATCCAACACGGGAACGCCGGAAGTGGCGCCGTGCTACCTGGTCATGGGTGTGTTCGGTCCTGCGGTTGACTACCTGACGGTCAAGAAGGTCCGCGAAGAGGTCATGGGCTGCACCCATGATGCGGCCACCATCAACTCGTACATGACCACCTTCGGCTACGCCACGACCGACGCGGTTTGGGTGGTTGTGCCTCCCGCCAGCGGCGGGACCAACGCCGATGGCGGCACGGGCACTGGCGGTGCCGGCGGTTCGGGAAGTGCCGGTGGCGGTGGTGCCAGCGGGTCTGGCGGCACACGCACCGGCGGAAACAGTGCCACCGGAGGTGCGGGTACCGGCGGAAACAGCGGACCCGGCGGCGGAAACGGTGGGACGAGTGGGTCTGGCGGCGCGCGCACCGGCGGGAACAGTGCCACCGGAGGCTCGGGCAGCGGCGGTCAGGTCGCGACGGGCGGAAACAGCGCAACCGGAGGTGCGGACAACGGAGGTCAGATCGCCACGGGCGGTTCGCCCGGTAGCGGTGGTATTGCGTCGGGCGGTGCGGGCGGAACAACGGCCGGCGCATCCTCGACATCAGGAGGCTCTCCTGCAACCGGCGGAACCAGCGCCCGCGCTGGGTCGGCGGTGAGCGCATCGGGCGGCAGCACGGGCGTTGCACAGACAACAGGCGCGCCCAGCGGAAACTCCGGCGGCGGCTGCGACATCGCCGGGGGTGGTCGCAAGGCCACGGGTTGGGGCGCGATGTTGGCGTTCGGTGCCGTGGTGGCCGAAAAGCTTCGACGCCTGGTCAGCAGCGACGATCGGTCGTCCTAGTCCTGGCGGCGCATCACCAACAAAAGGACGCTTCCATGCAAGGCAGGACCATGAAGACAAGTTTGACCGTCGTATGTCTCTTTTGGGGGCTGGGCTTTCTAGGGTGCGGCAGCAACACAACCAGCTCCACCCTGGACCCAACGGCGTTTGGTGAAGAATTCAAACTCTCCAGCAGCGACATTCAGGGGTGGAGTCAGAGTACGGCCGTCATGTCATTTTGGACAGGTAAGGGCACCGAGTTGGAGATTCGTATCGACGGGGGAAACGAGCCCTACGTGACGAGAGGGTGTCTGGTGGCGATGTATCAAGACCTGGTGGGGCCCGACCCGCAGGCTTGCGAGGTCGTGGTCATGGATTTCGGCACGGAGGCCCACGCCAATTCGATGTTCACCTATGAGAAGCAACTCAGGTCGGCCTCCGTCCCAATTGCGCAATACGATACGTCGGCTGCAATTGGAAGTGCCACTCTGGGCGGCGTCAGTGTCTATGCCTATTCCAAAGCGCTGTATTTCGAGGTGCAATTGACGGGGTATGCCGACCAAAACGCGGCGGTGTCAGTGGCCGCTCAGTTCCTTCGAATACTCGAATCGAAGGCCAAGTAGGGACGAACCGCAACGGAAACACGGCCCATTCCGTGCTTCCGCCAGGGACACCGCGCGGTAGCCGTGGAGTAAACTTTGTTGCACTTCGGTCGTGTCAGGTTGACATGACCCTGGCCATCGGGAATGCTGGCGGCATGGACACCCGCGTTCGCACCGCCGTTAAGGCTGCACGGCAGCGGCTGGAGATGCAGCAACGGGATCTGGCCCAAGCCGTCGGGGTCAGCCGGCAAACGCTCAGCTCGATCGAGGCGGGCGAGACGGTGCCTTCGACCCAGATTGCGCTGGCCTTGGCGCGCGAGCTGCGCTGTCGGGTGGAGGATCTCTTCAGCCTGGCGGGTGACGGACGGACGATCGAGGCCGAGTTCGTGCGTGAACCTGACCGGAATCCCGGCGATGCGCGCAAGGCACGGGTGTCGCTTGGCTGGGTGGGCGAGCGCTGGATCGCGCGTTTGCTCGAAACCGACGAGGCGTTGTCGCTGGGCACTCCCGCCGACGGGATCGCGTCGCTGGCGCAGGGCAAGGCGCGGGTTCGTCCTTTGCGAGACTTGGAATCGCTCCATCGCAACCTTCTGGTTGCGGGTTGCGACCCCGCCCTCGGGCTGCTGGGACGTCACCTGGAAGAGCGCTTCCATGGCCCGCGCCTGCACTGGATCGAAAAGGCCAGCCGCCCTGCCCTGGAAGAACTGGCGCAGGGGCGCGTCCACATGGCGGGGATGCACCTGGCCGGTGGCGCGGGTGAGAACGCGGCGGCGGTGCGCGAAAGGTTCGGCGCGGATCCCATGGTGCTCGTGACGTTGGCGTCATGGGAGCAGGGGTTCGTCAGTCGGCCTGGAAAAAAATACAAAGGCGCGGCGGATCTGGAGCGAAAAGGCACGCGGGTGATCGCGCGAGAGGCGGGTGCGGGCGCGCAGGAACTGCTGGCAAGCCTGTTTCGCAAGGCCGGCCGCCCGTTCAAAAACGTGGCCCCGGTCGCGGTGGCGCGCGGGCATCGCGCGGTGGCGCAGATGGTGGCGATGGGCGTGGGCGACGTGGGCGTGGCCACGCGCTCGGCAGCGGCCAGCTTCGGATTGCATTTCGAGCCGATCGCGGAGGCTCGATTTGACCTGGTTTTCCCCGCGACCCTCGCCTCAGACGGCCGCGTGCAGTCCTTGCTCGATTGCCTGTCCAATACCCGTTTTCGCCAGGACCTGGGCGGCATGACCGGCTATCGAACCGCACGCACCGGAGAATCTTCCACGGGAGCACAAGCATGAATCGCCGCAGGTTCGTTCTAATTGCCCTACTGGCCGCCGGTTTGATGGCGCCGTTCCTTGCCCTGCGGGCGAGCGGCGGCGAAAAGCAGGAACTCGTGGTGTTTGCCGCCGCCTCGCTGCGGGAGGTCTTTGAAAAGGTGGCGCTGACATTCGAGAAACAACACCCCAACGCGAAAGTTCGTTTCAACTTTGCCGGCAGCCAGGATCTGCGGGTGCAGATTGAACAGGGGGCCAAAGTCGACGTCTTCGCCTCGGCGGACTGGAAGCACATGAAGCTTCTGGCGAGCAAGGACACGGTCGTCGAACCCGCGGTTTTCGCGCGCAATCTGCCCGTCGTGGTCGTGCCGAAGAACAACCCGGCCAAGCTGCGCACGTTTGCCGATCTGCCCAAGGCCAAGCATCTGGTGGTGGGCGCAACCGAGGTGCCGATTGGCGCGTACACCGACGCCATCTTCGCGGCGGCCGAAAAGGTCTACGGCAAGGCCTTCCACGAACAGGTTCTTGCGCAAATCCGCTCGCGCGAGCTGAGCGTGCGCCAGGTCCTGACTAAAGTGGTCTTGGGCGAGGGCGATGCGGGCATCGTTTACCGGACCGACGCTCTGACGGTGCCCGACAAGGTCCAGATCATCGACATTCCGAAGGCGATCAATATCGTCGCCGAATACCCGATCGCCGTGTTGAAGGCTGCGCCCGCTTCTGAGCTGGCGCGGGCGTTTGTGAAACTGGTCCTGTCCAGGCAAGGGCAAGACACTCTGGCTGCGGCGGGTTTCAGCAAAGTCGATTTCCAGGGATTGAAGTGAAGCGAGCCGCCGGATCGCGCGCCAGCAGTGGCCGTCTGTACAACGCGGCCATGGTGGGATTGGGTGGTGTTCTGTTGCTCTTTCTTGTGCTGCCCTTTGTCGCCCTGGTTTTCGACGGGGGGCCTGAGGCTATCTGGCGCGGTCTCGGCTGTGCCTTGACCTGGCCGGCGCTGCGATTGAGTCTTGCAACGACTTTGATTTCGGTCGCCCTGGTTGTACTCGGGGGCACGCCGCTGGCTTGGTGGCTGGCGCGTTCGCGCTGGCGCTCGGCGCGCTGGCTGGAGATCCTGTTGCAGCTTCCCGTGGTCATTCCGCCTGCGGTCGGTGGCATTGCGCTACTCCTGGCTTTTGGTCGGCGCGGGCTTTTCGGCGAGGCCCTGGAGCGTCTCGGCTGGACGCCCGCGTTCAGTGTGGTCGCGGTCGTCATGGCGCAGGTTTTCGTCTCGGCCCCGTTCTATCTGCAGGCCGCCGTGCAGGCCTTTGGCCGGCTGGATCCAAGTCTGCTGGCGGTGGCACGAAGCCTGGGGGCTTCGCCGCCGCGCCTATTTCTTCGGGTGGCCCTGCCCCTGGCTCGTCCCTGGCTGATCGGCGGTGCGGCGATGAGCTGGGCCCGCGCACTGGGCGAATTTGGCGCCACATTGATGTTTGCGGGCAACATGACGGGGAAGACACAGACCCTACCCCTCGCCATCTACACCGCCCTAGAACTCGACATTCATACAGCGCAGGCCCTGTCGCTCTTGTTGGTGGTGTTCGCCTTCGCGCTTCTGCTCTTTCTCCGGCGTTTCAATCGCGGCGCCGAAACCACGCGCAGGCTGGCAACCTCATGATCGAAACCTGCGTGCCTCGACTGTCCGTTGCAGTACAGGCGGCACTGGGGCCGTTTTCATTGCAGGCGTCGCTGGAAGTCGGGGCCGAACCTTTGGCCCTGGTCGGTCCCAATGGATCGGGCAAGACCAGCTTGCTTCTGGCCATTCTGGGACTGCGCACGCCTGACCGCGGCCGTATCGTACTTTCCGACGAAATTCTTTTCGACACCGCCCTGGCCATCGACCGTCCCACTGAAGAGCGCCACCTCGCCTACCTGCCGCAGGATTTCGGGCTATTTCCCCATCTGACGGTCGTCGACAACGTGGCCTTCGCGCTCGCCTGCCGATCGGAATCGGCGAGCCCAAAACAACGGTGCGCCCTAGCCATGACCTGGCTCGATCGTTTCGCTATCGGCCATCTGGCGAAGCGTAATCCGTCGCAGCTTTCCGGCGGTGAACGACAGCGGGTCGCACTCGCACGCGCCCTGGCCTCGTCGCCCAAGGCGCTGCTGCTTGATGAGCCCACGGCATCGCTCGACGTCGAGGCGCGAGTGGAGGTGCGGGCGTTTTTGGCGGACTCCATTCGCTCACTCGGCTTGCCCACCATTCTGGTCACCCACGACGTCATGGATGTCGAAGCACTGGCCAGTCGGATCGCCGTCCTGGAAAAGGGTCAGGTCGTGGCCTGCGGCTTGTTGCACGACGTCCGCGCAGCCCCGCCCACGTCGTTCGCACGCAGGCTGCTTTCTTCACCGACGGTTCCGGGCACTGGTCCCATTTGTACTCAAGGTGTCCATCACAACTGAAATAGGAGGTTCACTTCATGTCATCGCGTTTGGTCTCAAAAATCCGACCCATTTTCGCCTATTTGCTTCCCTTGGCCATTGCGGCCGCGCTACCTGGATGCGGCAACGATTCGACCGGCAAGGCCGACGCGGCCATTGATCGTCCGGTCGTTGTCGACACCGCAAATCCAAATCCGGGCCTGGACACGGCCCAGCCAGACATCGCGGCCGACACAGCAGGTGCTGCCGATTCCGTCAGTCCTGTCCCGGGCCTGGATGCCGCTGTGGCCGACACGGTGGTCGACGCTGTGGCCGACACAGCAGTCGCGACCGACGCTGCCAGCCCCGAGGCGGGCCTGGACGCCAGTCAACCCGACAGCGGCGCCGACACGGTAGTCGCCACTGACACGGGTGCGACGGCAGACGCCTCGAGCGGCGACGGCGCTCCGTTGCCGGCCTGCTCGTCGCTGGTGAATCCCCTTTACATCATGAGCGGCGACACGCAGGTTCCGGTGTTGAAGACGCTGGGCAGGGCCCTGCGCCAAGGCGCGAATCCGATAACCCTGGTTTGGTTCGCCACCGGTTCGTGCACCATCATCGACGCCCTGTACAACGGGTACAACGGCACACCGCTGAAGCAGATCCCGTCGTACATCCCGAGTGATGCCACCTGGGATCCCAGCACCGGCGCCGTGCCGACCTGTGCGCTCGAAAGCGCCGGGCACAGTGTGGACATCGGCATCCCGATTGTCTTTCCCGAAGCCTGCACCAGCAATCCCGCTCCCGCCGATCTTGTCGCCTTCAAGGGACCGGTGCAGTCGATGCTGTTCGTGGTGCCGCATACCGCTTCGCCCTTGGCCATCAGTTCCGATCAGGCCTTCAAGATCTTCAGTCTCGGCAGCGCGGCCAGCGTGGCCCCGTGGACCGACGAGAACTTCTATTTCATTCGCACGCCCACCAAAGGCGTCGAGGTAAGCCTTGGCAAGTTGATTGGCCTTGATCCAACGAAGTGGCTAGGCAAGCAGATCAGTGCCTCCAACGATGTCGCCACCGGCGTGGCGTCGTCGGTTGCGCCTGAAAAAACCATCGGCATCCTCGGCAGTGAAACCTATGACAGCACGACCAACCGAGCGAATCTGAAGGCCCTCGCGTTCCAGGCCAGGGGCCAGACCAATGGCTATCTGCTCGATTCCACCGCAACGGCTTTTGACAAGCGTCCCGTTCGCGAGGGCCACTACGCGCCTTGGGCCCATGTCTTCTACCTGACCAAGGTGGCGTCCACCGACGCGGGAGTACCCACCCCGGTCAATGCCAACGCCAAGCTTTTCATCGACATTCTGACCGACGCGGCCAACCCCGGGATTCCGTCCGGTTTGGATCCGGTCGCTCTGGTTGCGAAGAAGGGTCTCGTTCCCCTGTGCGCCATGACCGTCACCCGTTCCACCGAGGGCGGCCCTCTATCTCTGTTCACACCCCCTGATCCTTGCGGCTGCTACTTTGAAAGCCAGGTCGGAACGGCTCCGGCCTCCTGCGTGGTCTGCTCGACCAGCAATCCCTGCGCGACGGGCACAACCTGCCGCCATGGTTTCTGTGAAGCCGACAATGGGCGCACGTCTCTCAGTGATTGCAGCGCCCTTGCCAGCGGCGCCAGCAATGCCGACATCATCAATAACACCTGCACTGCCGGGGCGCGGTTTCAGAGCGACCCGATTCTGTGAGAGCGCGCCTTCACTTCGCAGGGCTCCTCTTGGTCGGGGCGGCGCCGGCCGCCCTGGCCGAGGGGCCGTCGGTCTCGCCTGAACCGCCGGCATCCGATCCGGCCGGCCAGCCGGTCGGTGCCGATTTCACCGTCGTCGCAGGAGGACTTCTGCAGGCAGACGGAGTGCTGATCGACCAGTCCTCGCAAGATCAGCTTTCCCCTGCTGGAGGCGAGCCGCTCAATACGCAGCGGTTTCTTATTCGGCGTGCGCGTGTTTCGGTCGAGGCGCACCGACCTTTCCTTGGGGCCGTGGTCGAGTTGGATGCCAACACGGTCAAAGGCATGGCGGTGGGATTGTCCCGGGCCGAGTTGGCTCTTGGCAAAAGCCGGCCTGGGTTAAACTGGGAACTCGCCCTCGGTCTTCTGCGCATTCCCTTCGGCCTTGAGGTTCAGGAACGCGAGGCGGATCGGTTCTTTCTCGAACGCAGCAACGTCAGCCGGGCGGTTTTTCCAGGCAACTTTGACCTGGGCGCCCGGGCGCAGATTTCCTGGCGCTTCCTTCGCGCCCAGATCGCGGCGATGAACGGCAATCCTCTTGGCGACGCGTCCTTCCCGGCCCGCGACCCGAATGCCGCCAAGGATTTCGTTGGACGGCTGGGTCTGGATTCTACGATTGCGTCCAAGGTCCATGTCAGCGCCGGAATTTCTTCTTTGAAGGGCACCGGCTTTCATGCGGGCACGCCCGCGACCAAGGACGTCCTTTCCTGGCGCGACCAGAACGAGGACGGCATTGTCCAGTTGAGCGAGATCCAAGTTATCCCGGGCCGGGCCGCCACGCCGTCGCAAAACTTTTCGCGATTCGCGGTCGGCGCAGACGGCCAGGTCGGCACCCGGGTTCCCTGGCTGGGAAATTTCGCGCTCTTCGGTGAAGTGGTCTGGGCGTCCAATCTCGATCGGGGGCTACGGCCGGCCGACCCGGTTGCGTCGGGCCGCGACTTGCGCGAATTCGGTTGGGTGGTGGGCGCCAGCCAGGAATTCACCCGCTGGGCCGCTTTCGGCGTTCGCTACGACTTTTACAATCCCGATGTCGATGCCTATCGCCAAACGCCCACGGTTCTGGTGCCGCGGGATGTGTCCTTTCGCGCGTGGACCTTCGCACTTTCGTGCGGCGGCGTGGCTCGCAATCGTCTGACCCTGGAATACCAGCACAACCGCAACGCTCTGGCGGTGGCGGCAGATGGATCGCCCACTACCCTGGCAGCGGACACACTGACCCTGCGTGGACAGATGGTCTTCTGATGAGGTGGCGTTCGGGTCTGTGGATTTTGCCCTTCGTGCTGGCCAATTGTGGCGGTACGGCCAGTGACACCGGCCTTGAGGCGCTTGTGCGCGTTGCGGGAGGCCAGTTCTATGGTGGAGCCATCGACAACCTGCCCAGCGCGGACAGTCCCGCTGTCGTGGATGTGCACAACAGCCAGAACGTGATCAGTCCCGGCCTGCAGAACAAGCAGCTTTCTGGTCGCCTCGATCCGGGAAGCACGGCCGTGGCCATCGGTTTTTCCGGCGACGTGGGCTACTGGATCCTTCCGGCCGATGTCCCGGATGCCGACAGCCCCACCCAGCCCACCTTTCACGCCAGTCTGTCGTTTTCATTGTCGCTGCCACAGCCGTCTTATGACTTGATTGTTCGTGCTGTCTCTTCCCCCGACAACTTTGGGCCGACCACGGATGTGTCACTCGATGTGGCACCAAGCCTGCCGCCCACCGGAGTGTTGGTGGTCTCGTTGTGGTGGGATACGGCGGCCGATCTGGACTTGCATGTGGTCGACGCCTACGGGGTCGAGATCTGGGCCGGCAACATCAACTCCTATGACCGGTACGCCCTCGATCCGACAACCAGTGCCGGGACATGGAACGAAGGCGGCATTTTGGATTTCGACTCCAACAGCGCGTGCGTCTTTGACGGGCGCTGCAACGAGAACGTGGTTTGGTCGGTTGTGGCGCCACCCGGCGACTACGTGGCCCGCGTCGACGCGTTTTCCCTCTGTGGAACTTCCGCCGCGCGTTGGATCGTCGAGGCCCGGCTCAACGGAGTTTCGACAGGGAAGGCTGAAGGTGAGGCGCTTCCGTCCAATCAGCGCTTCAGCAAAGGCAAGGGCAGTGGACTTTCTGCCTTGTCGTTCACCGTTCCCTCGCCATGACTGGCACGAGTGTCTTCGCGCTGGCGATACTCGCGGTCACACCCGAAGCCACGTCGACAACTGATGCCAACGAGACAGTCGTGACGGCCCCGCCAACCAAAGCCGCTGGGGAAGCTGGCCTTTCCACAGCGGAATTGCGCCAGGTGCCCGGCGCGCAAGGTGATGCTGGCAAGGCCCTGCAAAACCTGCCGGGCGTGGCGCGGCCGCGGCTGGCGGGCGGCGAACTGGTGGTATGGGGCGCGACACCCGAGGAAACGCGGGTCATTGTCGACGGTATTGAGATTCCGGCCCTCTACCATCTGGGTGGGCTGCGCTCGGTGGTTCACAGTGGCTTTGTGCGCACGCTGACCCTGATTCCTGGGGGCTACGGCGCAAAGTACGGTCGCGGCTTGGGCGGTCTGGTTGAGATCGCCAGCCGGTCGCCGCCCATTGAACGGGTTCAGGGCGAGGTCGACGCGGATGTCCTCGATGCCTCGTTTGCCGCCAGCGCGGGGTTTGGCAACGGCGGCGGCGTTCTGGCCGCGGGCCGCGTCGGCTATCTCGATCGCATCATGAACCATTCCCTGTCATCGGACACCCGGCGTGTCTTTCCGCTTCCCCGCTATCGCGATTTTCAGGGCAAGGTGGTGTTTCCCCTGCGCGACAACGAGAAGATCGAAGTGATCTTTCTGACCTCGTCTGATGCCAGCGCTCTCACTGCCAACAGCGCGACTCCTTCTTCATCGGTCGAGCAGGATCGGAGTCAGTCGTTCTCCCGGCTTGGATTGAGGTATGTGCATGCCTTTGCCGACAATGGAACCGCATCACTGATTCCCTTCGTCGGCTGGGAGCAGGCAGATCGTCGCCAAGTCGCGGGACTGGGTAGCGCGGAGGAGTCAGTTTCGTCGACCCTGTTCGGACTGCGGGGCGAGTACGCAGCCACGGTCTCGCCCCGCCTGACCTTCGCGACTGGGTTCGACGGAATGGTCACAATGGCCAATGTGCAACGCTTGGGTTCAGCGACCCTGCCCGCGCGGGAGGGCGACGTGGTTGCCTTTGGGCAACCGATTGCGGGCGGCACCAGCGCGGACAACTGGAGCACTTCAATAGGGAATCTGGCCCCCTACGCGACGGTGGAGTTCACACCGGGTCGGTGGCGCGTGCTTCCGTCGTTTCGGTTGGATGGCACCATCATTTCGACCAGTCGGATCGCACCCGAAAATGGCGTCACACCGCGCGCCGGATCGTCGCGGCTGTCCTGGTCGCCAGCGCCGCGCCTTGCACTCGCCCACCAGAGTCGTTCTTGGCTACGCGAAGATCTGGCAATCGGGCTTTACCATCAGGCCCCTGCGCCGAGCGATCTGAGTGCGGTTTTTGGCTCGCCGACCCTGGGCGTTGCCCATGCCTTGCATGTCATAGCTGGCGCAAGTTTCGATCTTGGTCGGCGGTTCACTGTGCAGCCAACCTTGTTCTACCGGCGCATGTGGGACCTGGTGATGCGCAATCCGGCTTCAAGTCCCGCCCTAGCCCATGCCCTGGTTCAGGATGGGGTGGGTCGCGCCTTTGGTGCACAAATTCTCTTGCGCTACTCCCCTCACCCGGCGCTCGCCGGCTGGCTGGCCTACACATTGAGCCGCAGCGAGCGCCGCCATTCGTCCGAGTCCGCATATCGACTGCTCGACCAGGACCAGACCCATCTGCTGACCTGCGCGGGAAGTGTGGCTTTCGCAGGGTTCGTCGTTGGCTTGCGTTTTCGCCTGGCCACGGGAATGCCACGAACGCCCGTGACCGGTGGCTATCTGGATGCAACCACGGGACAGTACCAGCCAGTCTTTGGGCAACAGAACAGCACTCGCCTCCCAGTCTTCTACGCGCTCGATCTTCGCATCGAGCGACACTTTCGCCGCCGCTCGATCGATGTCGTTCCCTACCTGGAAATCCTCAATCTCACCAATCACACAAACGTCGAGGACTTCGCCTACGACGAACAATTTGCCTCGCGGTCAAACATCACCGGCCTGCCAATCCTGGCTGTGGCCGGAGTGTCAGTGAGGTTCTGATGCGCCGACTGGGACCTTTCGCGTTCCTGCTGCTGGCCAACTGCGTGCCAGAAACGGGCAATCCGGCCTGGCTGATCACGCAAGAACGCATCATCGGCGTGCGCGCTGATCCCGCTGAAGCGGCACCCGGCGATTTGGTCCAATACAGCGGTCTTGTAGCCTCCCCCACCGGAACGATGCAGGCAGATGACCTGTCGTGGACTCTGTGCAATCTGCGCAAGCCGGTTGCCGAGAACACGCCGGTCAGCCAGGCCTGCCTGACCAGCGATCTTCCGCAGTCGGGGCAGGGCGCGGCCGTTCCGATCCGAACCCCTAGCTCCGCATGCGTGAATTTCGGGCCGCTCGCGCCGTCCTCAAGCAAAGAAACCCTGCGCCCGTCGGAGCCCGACGCCACCGGCGGCTACTACCAACCCATGCGACTTGACTTGGGCACGGACCAAGCGATCTTCCGCGAGCGACTGCATTGTGACCTTGCCGGGGCATCACTGGCGATGTCCCAGGAATTCCGCGCCCGCACCACCGTGAACCAGAATCCGACTTTGGTGTCGTTGTCGGTCTTGGTGGGCGACACGCCGGTTTCGCTCGATTCTCTTCCGGCTAGCCAACCGATCCGCTTGGTCGCCACTTGGTCGCCTGATTCGCCGGAGATCTATCCGGTGTTCTCTTCCGCCTCACAAACTATCGTTGACCGTCGCGAGGCGCTTTGGCTGTCGTGGTTCATCACCGCTGGCAGATTGGACGACTCCACCACGGGACGCGCAGAAGGCGACCCAGATGTCTCAACCGAGAACACCTGGCAATCTCCCGCAGACGCTGGCGTCGTCTTTCTGTGGCTGGTCTTGCACGACAGTCGCGGTGGGGCGGACGGGGCCTCGTACACACTGACCATTGGGCCGTAGCGCAACCGGCGACCTATTGGCAAACCCCTGGGGTGCAGACCCAGGTTCGGTCTGCCCCGCAGGTGCAGTGCCAATCGCTGCAGAAGCGGTCATTCCCGATTCCTGGGCATTGCAGGTTGTATTTGGGGCATGCGGTCCCCTCTTGTACAAGACCGGGAGGGCAAGGCCCGCCTGCCTCGGCTCCGGCATCTGGGGGCACGGCGATTGGCGCGGCATCTTGGTTGGAGGCTTCACTGCATGGACAGCAGGCGAACCCCACCCCTGCTGGTGTTAGCAGGACATCTCGACATCCGGCAGGAATCTCAATTGACGGCTGCGTGGCGCCGGGACCAATGCCTCCGAAAGACAGACCATACTCGTTGTTTGCGCAGCGGTCGCTGCAGGCGATCACGTCCCCAGTCGCATGAACGGATCCTGGACAGCCTGCAACGTCATCGGTGATGCAACCCTCGGTGACTCCACTCGTGCTCCTACACTCCAGGTAAACTCGGCCGACGCCCCAGTTTACCCGCGCAGCGTCTGTTGCAGTCAGGCTTTCCAACATGGGACACGCCGGCAGTGGACCAGCCGGCCGGGTGTCTGCGCTGGCGGCGTCCACTGCGGCGCCAGCGTCGGGCAGGGGAACGCAGATGGGACAGCCGCAGGGTTGAAGGGTGCTCTCGGTCCCTTGCGGACAGACGGACGCCGGGCATCTCACCGTCGGGCACCCGCCGGTTCCTCCTGTGGCGCCGCCCACGCCGCCTGTTGCAACGATCGTGATTCCACCTGTGCCGCCGCCCGTGCCGCCAACAGCCGCCGTGCCGCCGGCCTGGCCGCCCATCGCCCCGCCAGCACCCGCATCACGCCCGGCCGACTGCAATCCAGACTGTCCGCCACACCCCCACCCAGCTATCAGAATGGCCACGACGGCCACGGATATCTTGCGCATTGGAGCCTCCCTGTCGGGAACATTACAGCAATCCGTGTGCCGAGGCTCTCGGGACTGCTATGGCGAAAATGGCCTTGTGCCGCCTGGAGGCTGCCGCGGTGTGCAGTCAGATTTCTGATGCCTATGCGACAGCGAGCCTCTCCTGGCTTCACTCTTCGCGTGCAAACAGACCCAGGTACATTGCCAAGAGGGCATCGCGCGGGGTTTCGCCTGACGGGACCCGAGGCACAGTGAAGACCGGGCGCGGGGTGGCGAAGGCACGCACGGCTTCGACGACAGTGGCGTGCAGGGCGGCGGCTGACTCTTGCTGTCGGCAGAGCTTTTCCAGCCGATCCATGAAGGCCCGCGTTTGCTCGCGCTCTTCCAAGCCACCCAACAGCGCCGAGGCGCGTTCTACTGCGCGTTCAATGTCGCCGGGGCCGGGCCAAAAACCTTCTTCCACGCGGTTGACAATGAAGGCACGGGGCACGCAGCCTTCGTCGGCCAGGCGCTCACTGATGACCCGGGCTTCGGCAATGCGTGCAGGATCCGGGGCGCACACCACCAGGAACACGGTGCGCGGATCGCGCAGCAAGCGGCCCACTTCTTCGCCGCGCGAACGGAAGTGGCCGAGCAGATCAGAAAAGGCGGCAAAGAAACCGACCGTTTCGTCGACGAATGAGGGGCCTGCCACCCGCCCAATCAGCGACGTGGCCGCGGCACCGGCCCGACTCCACAGACGCGAGGTCCAGGTGGGTGAGGCCGCGGGCATGAACCAGCGGGTGATCTTGTCGCTGAAGAAGGTGGCCACGCGATCGGGCGCCTCAAGAAAATCCAGGGCATTGCCCGTGGGCGGCGTATCGAGCACCACGCGGTCAAAGCCGCCGGTGCGAAACAGCTCGTGCACGCGCTCGACCGCCATGTATTCCAGTGTGCCCGACAGACTGCGCGAGATGTGCTGGTAGACCCGGTTCGCCAGCAACTCGGCCCGCCGCACCGGATCAGGCACTAGCAGGGAAATCATGTGGTCGAACGTGGCGGTGGGATCGAGCATCAGCGCGCTCAGGGATCCCGTGGGGTGCATTTTGCGGAACCCTGTCAGTTCCATCGGATCGTTGGTCAGCTCTGCCAATCCAAGGGCATCGGCCAGCCGGCGCGCGGGATCAATGGTCAACACCAAAGATCGCCGCCCAGCCGCAGCCTGGCGCAGGGCCAGAAGCGCCGAGATGGTCGTCTTGCCCACGCCACCCGGTCCCACGCAAACCACCAACGGCGCATCGGCGATGAGCGTCGCTAGATCAGCCGCGCTGCCCGTGATCGCCGCCAATGGACGCCCGTTGTTCGGCGTATGGACTGGCGGCCGCGCCGGGAACTCCACCACAGTGGCGTCTTCCAGGCCGTGCAGCCGATCGATCTGTTTTCGCGCATTGTCCAGGCCGTCGAGCTGGCTTTTCGCCGTGACTGCCAAACGCGACAGGGCCTCCTCGCTCTCACGCTGCAAGACCTCAATCAGCGGCCGGTCGCTGGCGTGCAGAAGCATGGCCGGGACCTGGTTCACCACCACGGTGCGGGCCGCGATGCCCATCTGGCGCGCCTTGCGCAAAAGCTCGATGGTTTCGTTGACCGGCAATTCCTCGGGCAAGGTAATGGTCACCATCTCGCAACGCTTGCCATCGAGCAGAAGGCTCTGCACGCGCTCGGCGGCGTGGGCAATCGGCCCGATGCGGAACATGCGGTGCACCGCCCGCGGCGTATCAAGGAATGACAGAGCGTGGCCGGTGGCTGGCAGATCCACGATCACGGGTATGCGCCGGGCGGTGCTTTCGTCGACCAAGGCGCGCAACTCGTCGAGCACGATCATCTCGCGCATGGCCGGCGATGTGCGAATGAACTGGCGCACCACGCGGTTGCGCAACACCGCCTGGGCCAACATGGGGATGTTGACCAGGCGGCGCAAGGCCGGCTCTACCGCGGTGTCGAGGTCGATCTTGACCACCGTCACCCCGCTGCCGGGTGCGATCAGATCGGGCAGGCGCCGGTACGCGGAAAATTCGACCGCGACGGCGCCCCCGCGGCGCTGGGCAGCCAGGCCAGCCAGGGCAGCCACCAGGGTGCTCTTGCCCGTGCCACCCTTGCCGGTGACCAGAATTACGTCGCGCTGGTCGACCAGCGGTCCAAGTGAGGCGACATCGAGCATGGGCTGGTCATCATCGTGGCGGCTCGCCGTCCCGCTGACAACTGAGAATTGCACCGACCGCCGGGGAACCGGCAGCTCGACGCTACTTGCCGCTGACAGTCTGGACGGTGCGAGCATCTTGGCCCATCTCAACCAGAAGCTTGCTGGTTTCTGGCCGACTCTCCTACGTTCCGGTGGTGAAACTTGACTACACCCACTTTGTGGGTTCTTATCCTACATTAACCCACCTAACAGTTTGAAGGGAAAGGCCGCCATGAACTTGGACCGTCGGTTCGATGATCGTCTGCCAATCGAGACACTGCTTTGCGCCTATGTTCAGGATCGGCCCCAGCGCGGCCTAGCCGTCGACATCAGCGAGCGCGGGCTGTTTCTCAATACCCTGCTGCAAGACCCGAATCCGCCGCGCACGCCGATGGGTCTGGAATTCAAGCTGCCCGGCATGCCCGAGACCATCTGGGCCGCAGGCGAAACCTGCCGCGACACCAGCGACGATTACTTTTACGGCATGGGCGTGCGCTTCACCGCCATGGCTTCCCTGCACCAGCGCATGCTGCAAGCCTACTGCCGCCGCGTGCGCCGCCAGCGCAGCGGCCTTTGGGCCTGAAAGCAGGCGTGAATCCCGGCAGCGGCGACGCTGGGGAACCACGGCCATGCTAGCCTGTCTGTCACCTTGATCACCGCCGAAGCACTCGCCACCGCGGTCTCTCTGCTGGAGGGACGCTTTCCCCTTTCGGCCCTGTGGCTGTTTGGCTCGCAGGCCCGGGGC